>Ga0157371_10000030_pt1 | contig 241585 bp, 241 predicted proteins | sample C45metaG_FD_113462 | JGI IMG/M metagenome (GOLD analysis project Ga0157371, IMG submission 113462) | Corn rhizosphere microbial communities from Kellogg Biological Station, Michigan, USA - C4-5 metaG | ecosystem: Host-associated > Plants > Roots > Rhizosphere > Soil | place: USA: Michigan...
CAGGTCGTGATCCCGCCGATCACGCCGCCGGTGCAGTCGCCGGTCAATATCGCGACGACCAACGTGCCGCAGCCGCCGCCCCCGGTGACGCCGCCGGCCCCGGTCGTGCCGCCGCAGCCGCCCGCGCCGGTGGTGAAGCCCGTCGCCGTGAAGGGCGGGCCCAGGGGCAATCCCGGTAACTGGTTCACCGACGACGATTATCCTGCCGACGCCAAGCGTGCTGGCGCCTCGGGCCGTGTTTCGGTGCTGCTCAGCATCGATACCTCGGGCAAGGTTGCCGGCTGTCGCGTGACCGCGTCGAGCGGCAACTCATCGCTCGACGACGCGACCTGTCGCCTTGCGCAGCGTCGTGGCCGCTTCACCGTGCAGAAGGACTCCGACGGCAACGCGCAGCCCTATAGCTATACGTTGCCCGGCATCCGCTGGACGCTGAAGGACGAATGATTTTTCACGCCGGCGCCCGGAAACCCGGGCGCCGGCCGGGTTGTATCTTGAGACGATATTTTTAGAGGAAGCATCCGAATGAGCATCTCCATCCTTAACGCTGGTGCGGCGAGTGCTGCCCAGGAACAGTTCGGCTTCTGGAACGCGCTGAACAACGGCGGCGCGATCTCCTATGCCACCGCCGGCATTCTGCTGGTCATGCTGTTCTTCACGCTCTACATTTTCTTCACCAAGGTGTTCGAGCAGCAGAAGATCATCAACCAGGGCCGTCGCGTGCGCGCCACGTTCTGGAACTCGAACTCGCTGCGCGAGGGCGCCGCCAAGCTCGAGAAGAACTCGGCTTACAAGCAGCTGGTCGATGACGGTCTCGCCGCGCAGGAACAGCATGCCCGGCTGACCGATCCGGTCGAGGCGCATGACTGGCTGCACGGCTCGCTGCAGCGCTCGGAAGACACGATCAACTCGGCGCTTGCCGGCGGTCTCGCCTTCCTCGCGACGGTCGGTGCGACCGCTCCGTTCATCGGTCTGTTCGGTACCGTGGTCGGCATTTACAAGGCGTTGCTCGGCATCGCCGCTGCTGGTCAGGCCTCGATCGACAAGGTCGCCGGCCCGGTCGGTGAGGCGCTGATCATGACTGCCTTCGGTCTGGTCGTCGCGGTTCCCGCGGTGCTCGGCTACAACTTCCTGCAGCGCCGCAACAAGGCGATCCAGGAAGCGCTCAGCGCGTTCGCGAACGACGTTCTCGGCTACCTCGCGTCGAATGGCGCGGTGAAGCCCAGCGTTGCGGTTCGCAAGCCGGCAGCCGCCACGACACCGGCCAAGCCGGCGACGACCGCCGGTCAGGCGGGCGGCGTTACCACCAAGCCGTAAGCACGTGATGGCGGGACGGGCGCGGTGCCCTGTTCCGCCAGACGTCCGGGCCATGGCGCGGACGCACGAAGTAAGGATAGGAATGCTTAATGGCTATTAGCACCGGAGGTTCCTCCGAAACGCCGATGTCAGACATCAACACGACGCCGCTCGTCGACGTCATGCTGGTGCTCCTGATCATCTTCATCATCACGGTTCCGGTCGTGGTGCAGAATGTGAAGCTGAAGCTGCCGGAGGTTCGTTTCGATCCGACGCAGACCAAGCCGGAAAACGTGTCGCTGTCGATCGTCAAGGACGATGCCGGCCAGTGTGCCGTCTATTGGGGCATGACCCGGATGACTCACAAGGAGCTGCTCGACAAGGCGACGAAGAAGATGACAGCCGACATCAAGCGGCTTGAGGCGGCTGGCCCGATCGACCCCGACAAGATCCCCGAAGTGCATATCCGCGGTGACGTCGACGTCCCGTACAAGTGCATCGGCGCGGCGATCTACACGATGCAGTCCTCGGGCTTCATCAAGGTCGGCTTCATTTCGCAACCGCCCCCCCGCGACGGGTCCGCGTCCTAACCGCCTAGCTAGCTCAGGAGTTTTGAATCATGGCAATGAGTGGCGGCAGGGATGATGGCGCCCCGATGATGGATATGAACATGACGCCGTTGATCGACGTCCTGCTCGTGCTCCTCATCATGTTCATCATCACCATCCCGGTCCAGACGCACGCGGTGAAGGTTGATCTTCCGGTGAATAACCAGAACAACCCGCCGCCCGTCGACGCGCAGAAGAACAAGATCATCATCGACGCGAGCGACAATGTGACGTGGAACGGTACGCCGGTGACGAGCGACGAACAGCTCGATCAGTATCTGCAGGCGACGCTTCAGATCCAGCCCGAGCCGGAGCTGCACTTCCAGCCGCTTCCGGACGCGCGTTACGAGAAGGTCGACAAGGTCCTGGCGATCATCAAGCGCTCGGGAATCAGCAAGCTCGGCTTCATCGGCAACGAGCAATACGCGAACGAATTCTGACGCCTTCGGGTATCGGTTTCGTCGAAAGGGGCGGTCGCGAAAGCGGCCGCCCCTTGTCGTTTGCCCTAGGCCCTAGGCTGGGCCGTTCGTGCCGCCGATGGCCGCTACTACGCTCTATTGTCGCGCCGCGTGAAGCAGTTCAATCAATTGCCGGTTGATCGCGGCGCCCCCCATTTCGGCACCGATCCCGACATAGCCTTCGCGCCGCAATTGTTGCCGGACCTCATTTACGGAAATGCACTGGCCGGACTGGGCCAATTGGAGAGCGCGATCGATCATCGTTAGTGGTTCGGACATGAACTCGCTTAGGCGCGAATCAATCCGCATCCCACCGCATTCTCCGCTCGATGGCTGGCGTGCGGAGATTGCGGCGATCATCGGCATCGGACGCGTCGGTCAGGGGCGGCGAGGGCCCTTTGCGACGACGGCGCCGTTTTCTTCGATCTCGATCGCAGGCGGGCCGGTCTCCGCAAAAACGACGCGCAGATCGCGCTCCAGTGCGAAGAATCGGTTGGGAGCGCTGGCGGCAAGCGTCACCCGGAGACCGCCGGACCGAAGCACGAGCCGATCTTTCTCGATCGTGATGTCCACATCGCCAGCCTCGGTGCGGTAGCGGCCGATATAGCGTTTCAACATGTCGGGCGGAATCGAGATCGACGTCGCCGGGGGGCGATAGGGCGCAGGCCGGTGCTCGTAGCTGACGATACGTGTCATCAGCCAATGGCCGGTCTGAAGCTTCCAGATCACCAGAAACCGCGCATTGGTCGCGGCCTTTTCGGGCGCGTCTCCCAGTTTTGCGTAAAAGAGATGGTCGCCAGCCAGCATGGCGCCATAGCCCGGTATCGCCTGATAGCGCTGGCTCGATGCGATCACCTCCCGACGCATGCGCAGGCCGAGAGTACCGCACGGTCCCTTCATCAACGAGGCCGCGACCGCCGCACGCGAGCGGGTCAAACCGGTTATGTCGTGATAGAATTCGACGTCATCGGCCAGGAATGACATCATGGCAGCGGCGTCGCAGGCGTTGAAAGCGCGCCAGAAGGCGTCGTCGGCATCACGAACGGCGCGTTCGTCGGGCGGAATAGGGGATGGCGTCGATTGTGCGGCAACCGGGGCGATCGCGACCGTTGCTCCGGCAATGGCGATCGACAAGCTCAGGCGCCGCAGCATCGTCGTGCTCTCCTTTGTGTGTTGCTATAGCAATACACAAATACAGCAGACTTTGCCATGAGTTTCAGGGATTTGAGGCTGACGAGCCTGGCGGAATACCGTTATATCACGCTCAGAGCCGCGGCAGGGTCACCCCGCGCTGCCCCATATATTTGCCCGCGCGGTCGGCATAGCTCGTCTCGCACGGCTCGTTGCCCTGCAGGAACAGGAACTGGCAGGCGCCCTCATTGGCGTAGATCTTGGCCGGCAGCGGGGTGGTGTTGGAGAATTCGAGCGTCACATGGCCTTCCCATTCGGGCTCCAGCGGGGTGACGTTCACGATGATGCCGCAGCGCGCATAGGTCGACTTGCCCAGGCAGATCACCAGCACGTCGCGCGGCACGCGGAAATATTCGACGGTTCGTGCCAGCGCGAAACTATTCGGCGGGATGATGCAGCAATCGGTCTTGCGGTCGACGAAGCTGTTCGCGGCGAAATCCTTGGGGTCGACCGTTGCCGAATCGACATTGGTGAAGATCTTGAACTCGTCCGCGACGCGCGCGTCATAGCCGTAAGAGGACAGGCCGTAGCTGATGCATCCCTCGCGCCGCTGCGCTTCGACGAACGGTTCGATCATGCCGTGCTGCGTTGCCTGCTCGCGAATCCAGCGGTCGGAAAGGATCGACATTCTCTACTCCCTGTTCGCCTACAGCTTTCGCGGCAATAAAGCGATCGGGCAAGAGGCGCGGTATCGCGCGCCGGTCAAATCCATGGAGACGACAGAATGCGGATCGATCCCTCGCGCGCGATCGGCGGTTATGCTGCGGTGATGACCTTGGCGACGGCGTGGCTGGCGCTGGCTGCGGTGGCGCCCGGTCCGACCAGGTTCGACACGATCGACGTCCAGCGGATCAATGTGCGTGAGCCGGACGGGACGTTGCGGCTGGCGATCGCCAACCACGCGCTGATCCCCGGCCTGATCTACGACGGCAAGGAATATCCGCATCCCAACCGACCTGAAGCTGGGATGATCTTCTACAACGATCAGGGCGACGAGAATGGCGGGCTCGTATTCGACGGCGGCATGAAGAACGGCAAGCCCACCAATGGCGGCAGCCTGACTTTCGACCGCTGGCACCAGGACCAGACGCTGCAACTGGTCAGCACCGAGGACGGTAAGGATCGCCGTGCCGGCGTGGTGATCAACGATCGGCCAGATCAGCCGATGGATATCGAGGCGGGGCTGCGCGCACGGACGATGAAAGCGGGGCCGGAGCGCGACGCGTTGATCGTCAAAGCGGGGCTTGGCAATGCGCGCCGCGCGTGGCTCGGTCGCTCGGCGGACGGCAGCGTGGCGCTCGTGCTGAGCGATCCCGCCGGCCGGCCGCGGCTGACCCTCGGCGTGGGCAAGGACGGCGAACCAAGCGTCGAAATGCGCGATGCCGCGGGCAAGGTGACGCGGACGTTGCGATAGCGTCACCGATCCCCCTTCCCGGCAGGGAAGGGGCCAGGATCAGGCGATCCCGAGATTCGCGGGGCCGAAGGCGTGGGGAAGGAGTTCGCCGAGCGTGTAGGCCGCGATCGGCCCGCCGGTCAGACCCGAGCACCAGACCTTCAGATCGCGCCGCCCGGCTTGCGCCGCTTCGTTCAGTACTTGGCGGCAACGTCCGCAGGGCAGGATCGGGTCGATACCTTCCTTGCCGGTCATCCCGCCGACGATTCCGACCGCGACGACATCGCGCATTCGGCCGTCCGCGCTCGCCTTCGCCACCGCGACCGTTTCGGCGCAGAGCGACAGGCCGTAGCTCGAATTCTCGACATTGGCGCCGGTTACGATGCTGCCGTCGGTCATTAGCAGCGCCGCGCCGACCGAGAAGTTTGAATAAGGTGCCCAAGCATTCGTCGCGGCGGCCCGCGCCGCTTCGATCAGCCGTTCCGCCGTCGCCTCATCGCTCATTTGGTCACCACATCCCAATTGACCGGCCCCTCGACTCCGTCGACGCGCCGCATGTCGTTTGCCCGCCACATGCGCCACGGTCGCGCGGCGTAATCGGGCGGGAAAAAGTTCTGCGCGCTCCAGATAGGGCGGTCGAGTGCCGAGGTTACGTCATAATTGGCCTCGAACCGCTTTGACACGAGCAGCAGCACGGGACGCTCGGTATGCGTTTCGACCATGATGATGAAGCGTTTGAGTTCCTCCAGCACGACATCGCGCGATGGCCGGTCGTTGCATCCGTCGATGAAGTCGATCGCCACCGCCGGCGGCAGCGCGTCGTCCGACTTGGGCACGGTGGTGTTGAAGTTGTTGGCCTGGTCCGCGGCGAGCCGGCACAGCGACCAGGCGTGGATCGCACCGCGGCGCATTCCGGCGTCCGCGATACCACGCCAATTGTCCTCGAATAGCGCGTCACGATCGCCGCCTTGGGTCGCGAGGGCATAGCCGAAGTCGGCCCCGGCCGCCTTGACCGCGTTCCAGTCGACCGTGCCATTGGCGTCCGACACGTCGACACCCTGAAATCGATAATCGCTCGCCGACGGCCGCCAGCTGCGCGCGCCTAGATACAGCGCGCCGGCTAATGCGAGCGCCGCTACGGCCAGGCCGATCGGTAATGCGAACCGCCGCATCACGCGCGGATGTGCAGCACGCAGATCAGCGTGAACAGCCGCCGTGCGGTGGTGAAATCGACTTCTATCTTGCCCCCCAGCCGCTCCTTCAGGAGCTCGGCGGCATCATTGTGGATGCCGCGTCGGGCCATGTCCACCGTCTCGATCTGCTGCGGCGTGGCGTTGCGGATCGCTTCGTAATAACTGTCGCAGATCGCGAAATAATCCTTGATCGGCCGTCTGAGCGTGCCGAGCGAGAGGATCAGGGTTTCGAGCGGTGAGCCGTCCGCGCGCGACAGCGCGAGCACGAGTCGGCCTTCCTCGACCCCGAGATGGAGGACATAGGGACCGGCATAGCCGTCGGGATAGTCGCGCAACGGACGGAAGCTGTTGTCTTCGAGCAGATCGAAAATCGCGATGCGGCGTTCCTGTTCGACGTCCGCGCTGCGCCACACGATCGTGCGGTCGTCGAGGGTGATGTCCTTGATGCGATGATCCGCCACGGACCGCGCTTATCCCCATCCAATGCGATTATCCACAGCGCTGCTGGCTTTGTCCCGGCGGGGGAGTGGCGTAGAAGGGCGCCATGGCGACAGCGATTCATTCCTTGCCGGGGGCGGAGACGCCCTCGCTCCCCCAGAATGTCGAGGCGGAGGCCGCGTTGCTCGGCGCGATGATGATCGACAACCGCATCGCCGAAGAGATCGACAAGCTCACGCCCGATCACTTCTTCGAGCCGTTGCACGGGCGGATTTTTGGCGCGATCAAGAAAATGGTCGATGCCCAGATGCCGGCGACGCCGGTCAGCTTGCGGCCGATGTTCGAGGCCGATCCGGCGATGAAGGAATTGGGCGGCCCGGGTTATCTCGCACGGCTGACCGGATCGGGCGCGGGGCTGATCGGAGCGCGGCAATTCGCGCAGCAAATCTATGATCTGGCGCTGCTCAGGACTCTGGTCGGCGTCGGGCGCGAGCTGGTCGACAAGGCGATGGACACCTCGCAAGAGGTCAATCCGCGCGCGCAGATCGAAGCAGCCGAAGAGGAGTTGTTCAAGGTTGCCGGCGATGGCGGCAGCGAAGCGTCGGTCAAGACCTTTGCCCAGGCATCGACCCTGGCGGTGGCGATGGCGGACCGCGCGCTCAATTCGGGCGGTGGTGTGTCGGGCGTGACCACCGGGCTCAGCTCGATCAACGCCAAGATGGGTGGCTTTCACCGCTCCGACTTGATCATTCTCGCCGGGCGGCCCGGCATGGGCAAGACCTCGCTTGCCACCAATATCGCGTTCAATGCGGCGCAGCGCTATATGCAGGACGAGCAGGACGGGATCGATCCGAAGCAAAGGATCGGCGCCAAGGTGGCGTTTTTCAGCCTCGAAATGTCCGCCGATCAGCTGGCTACGCGTGTGTTGGCCGAGCAATCGCGCATTTCGAGCCAGGAATTGCGCATGGGCAAGATCAGCCAGGCCGAGATGGATCGCCTGGTGGTGACCGCTGGCGAGCTGCAGAACCTGCCATTCGTGATCGACGACACGGCCGGCCTGACGATCGGACAACTCCATACCCGCATGCGGCGTCTGCAGCGACGGCATGGCGAGAATGGGATCGGCATGGTGGTGGTCGATTACCTGCAATTGCTGTCGGGCAGCGGTTCGCGGGCGAGCGACAATCGCGTGCAGGAGATTTCGGAGATCAGCCGCGGCTTGAAGACCCTGGCCAAGGATCTGAACGTGCCGGTGCTGGCGCTGTCGCAGCTCAGCCGTCAGGTCGAAAGCCGCGAGGACAAACGCCCGCAATTGAGCGATCTTCGCGAATCGGGATCGATCGAGCAGGACGCCGACGTCGTGCTGTTCGTCTATCGCGAGGATTATTACGTCGCGGCCAAGGAGCCGAAGAAGCCGGTCGATGGCGACGACGCCAAGGTGTTCGAGGATTACACGCGATGGGGCCAGGAAATGGAGCGCGTCCATGGCCTCGCCGAGTTGATCGTCGCGAAGCAGCGTCACGGATCGACGGGCAAGGTCATCCTCAGGTTCGAACCGCAATATACGTTGTTCAGCGATTATGCCGGGGATTATTCGAGCCCGGATTACGAATAAGATGCCTTGCTCCGTCGACGTTGCCAGTCGAGGTACGCGATCCAATTTCCTATCAACAGGGCCAGCAGCAACACGGCGATCGGCTGCACGAATACGGCCTTGTCCCTAAGGTCTGACAGACCGTTAGTGTCGGGCGCTGTCGGGTCGTAATATACGCGCACCTTGCGCCCGACGACCCGCGAACCTTCGTTGCCGTTCAAATAGGAATCCCGCCCGGTATGGTTCGTGCCGTTGACGGCGAACACATAATCGTAACGCGCGTGGTCTTCAGGGTGATAGCGGATGATCGTCGCGTCTGCGGCTCTTTCGCGGCCTGCGGCGCCGGCATAAACATACGATTTGTATATGCTTCCGCCCCACAATAACACGACGAGTATCAGCGTCGCCCAGATCGGGACGAACGCTCGCCAAAAGTGTCGATCGGGAATGTCCATCTGCGCAGTCTTGCGATCATGCAGATGAGGATGCCAGCCCGGATTACGAATAATCCGCCATTCCGGCGAAGGCCAGATCGTCACCCCAGCGTAAGCTGGGGTCTCCAGCCCCATTGCGATACCGCTTGAGATCCCAGCTTTCGCTGGGATGACGGTTATGGGGGCGAAAGCGCAATATTGCACGAGACCCCAGCTTTCGCTGGGGTGACGTGTTTAGAAAACGGGCTCTTCGCCCGGCTTCTCGGGCACGTGGATCCCGCATTCGGTCTTTTCCCATCCGCGCCAGCGGCCGGCGCGCGGATCCTCGCCCGGCAGAACTTTGGACGTGCAGGGCTGGCAGCCGATCGAGGGATAGCCATCGGCTTCGAGCGGATGGCGGGGCAGATCGTATTCGGCGAAATAGGCCTCCAGGTCGGCCTTCACCCAGTCGCCGAGCGGATTGACCTTGAGCCGTCCGTCCTCGATCTCGAACCGCGCGATGTTCTGGCGGGTTTGCGACTGGAACGCCTTGCGGCCCGAAATCCAGCTGTCCAGCCCGGCCTTGGCGCGCTTCAGCGGCTCGACCTTGCGGATCTCGCAGCAACCGTCGGGATCGTAGGACCAACGCAATTCCTGCGCGTCCTTCGCCGCGAGCACGACCGGGTCGGGTTTGACCGTCCGGCTGTCGCTGAGCCCGAACGCTGTCATCAGGGTGTCCCGATATTCAAGCGTTTCCGGAAACATCTTGAGCGTGTCGACGAACACCACCGGCGTCGCCGGATTGGCGCGCGCGATCAGATGGAGCAACACCGCGCTCTCGGTGCCGAAGGACGACACCACCGCCGTGTTGCCAAGGATCCCCTCGGCAAACAACACTTTCAGCATGTCGAGCGTGTCGACTTCCGCGAAGCGCGCGTTGAGCGCATCCGCATCGGCCTGAGTAAAGGCCGCGGAGGTATCGATCACGTCGATCTTGCGCAGCGCTTCACCCATGACGGAGTTTCCACACCGGCACTGCGCCGTCGGCGGCGGTCTGGTAGCGATATTGGTAACGGTTGAGGCTGGCTTCGAGCACCGCCGGATCGATTGGCGCATAGGGAGCGAAGCCGTCGAAGCCGCAGCGGCGCATATGGTCGATCTGGTCGACCAGCACGTCGCCGGTGGCGCGAAGCTCGCCTTTATAGCCCGCCTCGCGCAGGATCTGCGCCGACGAATAGCCGCGGCCGTCGCGGAAGCGCGGGAAGTCGATCTCGATCAGCGAGATATGATCGAGATGCGGGAGCAGGGCGCGTGCGTCCTCGCCGGCCTCAAGCCGCACCGCAGACGAATTCGACTGGTCGAGGAACGCGTCGAGCGTGACCGCGGGCTCTTCGGCCGGATCGTCGTCGCGGAAGCGCAGCGGATCACCCATAAATCGCCTCCTTGAACGGATCGAAGCCGACGCGGCGATAGGTGTCGAGGAAACGCTCGCCCTCGTCGCGCAGTTCGAGATATTTGTCGGTGACGCGCTCGACCGCGTCGACCACGCCGTCCTCGTTGAACCCAGGCCCGGTGATCTTGCCGAGGCTGGCATCCTCCGCGCCCGAGCCGCCGAGCAGTAGCTGATAATTCTCGGTACCTTTCTTATCGACGCCCAATATGCCGATATGGCCGGCATGATGGTGGCCGCAGGCGTTGATGCAGCCCGAGATCTTGAGCTTCAGCTCGCCAAGCTCCCGTTGCCGGCCAAGATCGGCGAAGCGCGTCGCGATCTTCTGCGCGACCGGGATCGAGCGGGCATTGGCCAAGCTGCAATAATCGAGACCCGGGCAGGCGATGATGTCGCTGATCAGGTCGAGATTGGCGGTCGCCAGCCCGGCCGCGTCGAGCGTCTGCCATAGGGCATAGAGGTCGGCCTTGCGCACATGCGGCAGGACGATGTTCTGGGCGTGCGTCACGCGCAGTTCGTCGAAACTGTAGCGCTCGGCGAGGTCGGCCATCAGCTCGATCTGCTCGGCGCTGGCGTCGCCGGGGATGCCGCCGACAGGCTTCAGGCTGATATTGACGATGGCATAGCCCGGCGCCTTGTGCGCCTTGACGTTCTGGTCGACCCAGAGCGCGAAATCGGGATCACTGCGGTCGATCTCGTCGCTCAATCCGGTCTCGAACGGCGGCGGCGCGAAATAGGCGGCGATGCGGTCGAATTCCTCGCGCGGCACGTTCGAGCCGTTCTGCAGGATATGCTGCCACTCGGCCTCGACCTGGCGCGTGAACTCCTCCTGGCCGAGGTCGTGGACCAGGATCTTGATGCGCTGCTTGTGGATATTGTCGCGGCGCCCGTTGCGGTTCCACACGCGCAAAGCCGCCTCGATATAGCTGAACAAATCGTCGGCCGGCAGGAACTCGCGGATCAGCGGGGCGACGAACGGCGTGCGGCCCATGCCGCCGCCGATATAGACTTCGAAGCCGAGCTCGCCGGCCGAATTCTTGACCAGCTTGAGCCCGATATCGTGCAGCCGGATCGCCGCGCGGTCCTCGTCGGCGGCGGTCACCGCGATCTTGAACTTGCGCGGCAGATAGCTGAATTCCGGATGGAACGTCGTCGCCTGGCGGATCAGCTCGGCCCAGGGGCGGGGGTCGCACACCTCGTCCGCCGCGGCGCCGGCATATTGATCCGACGACAGGTTGCGGATGCTTTCGCCGCTGGTCTGGATCGCATGCATCTCGACCGTCGCGAGATCGGCGAGGATGTCGGCGGCTTGTTCGAGCTTGATCCAATTATACTGGATGTTCTGGCGCGTGGTGAAATGGCCATAGCCGCGATCGTATTTGCGCGCGATATGCCCCAGCATCCGCATCTGGCGGCCGTCGAGCGTGCCAAAGGGAATGGCGACACGCAGCATGTAGGCGTGGAGCTGGAGATAGAGCCCGTTCTTCAAGCGCAGCGGCTTGAACTGATCGTCGGTCAACTGCCCGGCGAGCCGGCGGCGCGCCTGGTCGCGAAATTCCTCGACGCGGGCGTCGACGATCGACTGGTCGTATTTGTCGTAGCGGTACATCAGTGGGTGGCCCTGATCTGGTTCGCGCGGAGGCGCGGAGACGCGGAGATTTGATTCACGCTAAGGCGCGAAGGCGCGAAGATTTGGTTCGCGCAGAGGCGCAGAGGCCGCAGAGTTTTTGCGCGCGTTAGCGCGCCCTCGTTTCCTGCTCGCAGAAAATGAAGGGCTGCTGGCGCAGCCAGGCGAGACACCTCCGCGCCCTCCGCGCCTCCGCGCGAAAAAACACTTTTCCTTCTTAGCGCCTTCGCGCCTTCGCGTGAGAAACTCATATCACCCAGCTCCCAGCATTCGGGTCACTCGGCTTGAGCGTCAGATCGGGCCGCACGGTCGGTCCGAGCGCGCGAATCCGATCCTTGATGTGCGCCGGGCGAGGGCCGTCGGGCGTCTCGGTCGCATCGAGAATGTAGCCGCCATTGACGTGCCGCGCGCCGTCTTCGGCCTGCAGGATCGATTCACCCTGGTCGCCGACGTCCACGGCGTCCTCGACATGGCGCGACCAGCCGCTGCCGGTCCACCAGATCACGTCACCCGTCGGCAGATCGTTGCCCGTCAGAATCTTCACGCCGTTGCCTCCGCAATTCGCGCCCAGCGCGCGAGCTTATCCTCGGCATCGGACAATTCGACGACATCGCCGACGACGATGATCGCCGGGCTCTGCACCTTTTCGCGCTCGACCATCGGACCGAGATCGGCGAGCAATGTCTTGATCGCACGATGCCCGGCGAGCGTACCGCGCTCCAGCACCGCGACCGGCATATCGGGCGCGACACCATCAGCCATCAACTTGTCGGCGATATCCGGGCAAGTCGCTACGCCCATATAGATGACGAGCGTGCGGCCCTTGCCCGCGAGTCCCGACCAATTCTGATCGGCCAGGCCCTTGCACTGGCCGGCAACGAAGCTGACCGCCGACGAATGATCGCGATGGGTGAGGGGGAGCATCGCCTCCGCCGCGCAGCCGAGTGCGGCCGAGACGCCGGGAATGACCTCGACCGGCAGGCCGGCGGTGCGCACCGCCTCGACCTCTTCGCCACCGCGGCCGAAGATGAACGGATCGCCGCCCTTCAGCCGCACGACGATCGCGCCGGCCTTCACATGCGCGACGATCAGCGCGTTGATCGCTTCCTGCGACAGAGTGTGCTTGCTGCGCTGCTTGGCGACCGAGATGCGGTGGGCATCGGCCGGCGCGATGTCGAGCACGGCCGGGTCGATCAACCCGTCATGCACGACGACGTCGGCGCTTTTCAGCGCCTCGACCGCGCGAACGGTGAGCAGGCCGGGATCGCCGGGGCCGGCACCAACCAGGATGACGCGTCCACGCGCGTGCGGATCGAGAAGTGTCGCCATGATGCGGGCCAGATGGGCCGTGGAGGCCGTACGGGCAACCGACGCTTGCTACTGGCTGGAATAGCGAAACTTTGCGGGCGTCAGTCCTTACCGCCCGATGCGCGGCTCGCGAGCTCCTGCGCGCGGCGCATCAGGCGCATGGCCTCGTCGATCAGCTCGCCGGCGAACACCGGATCGGATTTGCCGACCGCGATGGTCAGGCAATTGCCGGCCTCGGTTTTCAGGCGCAGCGCGCGGGCGGGAATGGACAGGTCGTTGGCAGGCTTCACATCCCGGCCAATTCACGAATCGCGGACGGGTTCCACATCTCGTCGCAAGTCGATTCAGCTCGTCCCAACGCGTTCGAGGATGAAGGTGAGGCGTTCGGCGACGCTGGCCTTCGGCAGCAGGATCACGTCATATCCGAGCGCCGGATAGGCGGCCGCAAGCCGGTCATACTCGGCGACCGCCGAGGCGAAATCGTGCTGCCGCTCGGCATCGGAGACGAACAATTCGGGCCAGGGCGGGGCGAGGAAGACGGGGCTGGCGTAGCGATAGCGCGCGGCGAGATCGGTCAGCACCGTTTCGCTCGTGAGATGTTCAAGCGCGACGGCGCCATCGATCAGCCCGCGATCGGAGAAGACCGGGTCGGGCAGGGAGCGTGCCGCTTCGTAGTCTGCCTGGGCCATGGCGATGATCCGCCGGACGAAGGCCAGCGCGTCGATCCAGGGCAGGGCGTCACCGGCGGATGCCAGTTCATCACGAACCACGCGCCGGCCCGGCTCCCCGATCGTTGCGAGGCCATGTCGCGCGAGTTCATCGAGCAAGGTCGACTTGCCGCCGCCCGAGCAGCCGGAGATGAGGATGAAGCGGTTCATGCTCTATCATGCCGGACCAAATTGGACATAATTAATTGTGCGTGTGCCATTTTTTGGATCTGCACGACTTGCGGCCGCAACAATAGAGTTGCACCCTCCCACCACGGACCGCCGCTACGATAGCGAGCGGAAGCGGACCGAGTCGGAGGAAGCAAGGTCGACGTCAATGGATATGGATAAGGATGATTCCTTTATCCCAATGAAGCGACGAGCCGCACTAAGCTCGTCTATCGGAGAGAGCGAGGCAGGAGGCGTGGCGTCTAACTCCGTATTCACTCGCCAAGGTGTATTTCAATGACAGCCTTGGCGTCGCGGAGACTTGGCGCAGTCGCTCTCGGTATGCTGATGGTCGCTTTCCTCTCAGCAAGCGATTCACCGAAATTGGTTTTCTTCGCTAGCCAGGCACAGGCGGAAAAAGATCTGAAAGACTTCGGGCGGAGCAATCCGAGTTGCGAACTTTGGAGCAACTGGCAGAAGGTTTGCTCAAGAATTGGCGACACTATCTATTGCGGAGTTGACGTCACAAACCGTGTCCGGCCATCAAAAACATTCTGCGTCGGATCTTGGGATGGCGTCGATACCCTAGCTAATATGTCGCAATTCCGATTCTGCAAAAAAAGAGGCGAGCTATATTATTCTAGTTCTAGGAGATTTGCGGTGTGTGAAGAATACCTTTCCGGTCGCCCGTTCGATGGAAGGGACCTCTCTGCGCGCCTATCTCCTGCGTGCGTGGAGTGGAGACAGGAAAAGACCGGCGCTCGAGCTGAAAAATTTTCTAAGTCAGGGTATTATTGTGCGAAGTTCAAACAGAATAACTGCTCGGATTATTCCGAACATTTCCGAAATCTACAAATAAACACAGCAGACTCTTCCGGCGTCGTGGCGGGGGGAAATTCGACTGGCTTGGACCATCAGGCGGTCTACGGAACTTCTTGTGGGAGCGAAAAATGAGTGGTCACCAGAATTCCGGGATACTTTACTAAATGCACTAAATTCCGCTGGACTACTCACACCTCCCGCAACCCCACCGCGATCGACGCTCGTGCCTGATCCGCCTCGTTCGACACCACCGGATAGGCGCAGTAATCCGCCGCATAGTAAGCGCTCGGCCGGTGGTTGCCGCTCCAGCCCACGCCGCCGAACGGGGCGGCCGAACTCGCGCCGTTGGTCGGCCGGTTCCAGTTGACGATGCCGGCGCGGGCATTGGCCCAGAAACGGTTGTACAGGTCCGGCGTCTGACTGATCAGGCTGGCCGACAGGCCGTAGCGGGTGTTGTTGGCTTCCGCGATCGCCTCGTCGAAATCGGTCGCGCGGATGACCTGGAGGATCGGGCCGAACAATTCGATGTCGGGGCGGTCGGCCATCTCGGTCGCGTCGAGGATGCCGGGCGTCAGGAACGGCTTGTCGTCGAACGGGCGCTCCATGTGGCGCAAGGGGCGGCCGCCGCGCATCATCAGTTCGAGGAAGCTTTCGGTCAGCAGATCGGCGACCTCATTGTCGATCACCGGGCCCATGAACGGCTGCGGGTCGGCGTGCGGATCGCCGACGATCAGCCGGCTGGTGAGCTTGAGCAGCTCGGCCATCAACGGCTCGTACAATGCCTCGTCGACGATCAGCCGGCGCGCGGCAGTGCAGCGTTGCCCGGCGGTGGTGAAGGCCGACTGGATGATCACGATCGCCGCGGCGTAGAGGTCGGGCGTATCCCACACGATGATCGGATTGTTGCCGCCCATTTCGAGCGCCAGGATCTTTTCCGGGCGGTCGGCGAATTGGCGGTTGAGCGCGATGCCGGTGCGCGCCGATCCGGTGAACAACAGCCCGTCGATACCGTCATGCCCGGCCAGCGCCTTGCCCTCGGCCGGGCCACCGATCAGCAGCCGCGCGCAGCCTTGGGGCACGCCCGCTTCGTGCAGGCAGTCGACCATGAACGCGCCGGTCGCCGGGGTCTTTTCGGACGGCTTGAACACCACCGCATTGCCCGCGATCAACGCGGGAACGATGTGGCCATTGGGCAGATGCGCGGGGAAATTGTAGGGGCCCAGCACCGCCAGCACGCCGTGCGGCTTGTGGCGCAGCGCCATGCGGCTGCCCATCGGAGAGTCGAGCTGGCGCTGGCCGGTGCGCTCGGCAAAGGCGCCGGCCGAAATGTCGACCTTGGCGATCACCGAATCGACCTCGGTCTTCGCTTCCCATAACGGCTTGCCGGTCTCGCGCGCGATCAGATCGGTGAAGGCGTCGGTGCGCGCGCGGACGACATTGGCATAGCGGCGCAACGTCTCGATGCGAAAGGTGACCGGCTTGGCCGCCCATTCGGCCCAGCTCTCTCGCGCGGCCGCGACTTCGCTGTCGGCATCGCCGATCGCATGGCGCCACAGCAGTTCGCCGGTCGCCGGTTCGTAGGAAAGAAGTTCACCCGACATGGACTATGGTCCCTAGCCGTTCGCCGCGGCCGCCGCCAGCGGCTCGCCGGCCAGCGCCTGACCCATTTCGCGTATCGCCGCGACCTTGGCGTAGAGCGGCGCCCAGTCGTCGCGCTCGTCGACCGCCGACCAGATCGTCTCGACCTCGTCGATCAGCATCGAGCACGGCTCGCCCGACCAGTAGGAATGGCTGCGGTCAGCGCGTGGTGCGTAGGCAGCGAGGGCATTGCGGACGCCATCCCATGCCTCGCCATAGCTGTCGGGCAATTGACTGCCGAAGGCGTCGAAGAAGAAGCGGTCGATCCCGGTCGCGGTGCCGCGCAATATCGGCTCGATCGTCTGGACCAGCGCGCGGTCGCTATCGGGATCGCGCGGGGTCAGGCCGAGCCGCCACAGGATCGCGTCGCTGACCGCGCGCTGATAGCGGTCGCCGAACGTATCGAGCATTGCGATCAGCGGCTCGGCATCGCAGATCGGGCGGAGGGCGACCGCAAGCTGCATCGCGTCCCAATGGATCGCCTCGGGCTGGCGACCGAAGGCGTAGAGTCCGGCATGGTCGAAATAGGCGGCGGTGAAGCCCGGATCCCAGGTTGTGGTGAAGCGCCATGGGCCGTAATCGAAGCTTTCGCCGGTGACGTTGATATTGTCCGAATTGAGCACGCCATGGACGAAGCCGGCGGCCATGTATTTGCCGGCAAGCGTCGCGGTGCGGCCGACCACCAGGTCGAGCAAGCGTGCCGGGGCGTCATCGCCGGGCTTTTCGCCATATAGCCGTTGCAACGCATAACCGGTCAGTGCGCGCAATGCCGCCTCGTCGCGGAAATAAGCGAGACGCCGGAACGTGCCGATGCGGACATGGCTGTGGCTGAGCCGCACCAGCACCGCGGACCGCGTGGGAGAGGGTTCGTCGTTGCGCTCGAGCGCTTCGCCGGTCTCGATCAGCGAGAAAGTGCGCGAGGTCGGCACGCCTAGGGCCTCCAGCATTTCGGTCGCCAGGATTTCGCGAATCCCGCCCTTGAGCGTCAGCCGCCCGTCGCCGAACCGGCTATAGGGCGTCTGGCCCGATCCCTTGGTGCCCAGGTCCATCAACCGGCCGTCGGTGCCCAGCATCTGCGCGAACAGGAAGCCGCGGCCGTCGCCGATGTCCGGATTATAGTTGCGGAACTGGTGGCCGTGATAGCGCAGCGCCAGCGGCTCGGGCAGTGACCCCGACAGTGGCGCGAACCGCCCGAAATGCGCGATCCACTCTTCGTCGCTCAGCGTGTCGAGCCCAACTTCGGCCGCGGCGCGATCGTTGCGATAGCGCAGGATCGTCTGCGGAAAATCGGCCGCGGTGACGCGATCGTAAAAGGCATCCCCGAGATCGAGAATTGCGGTTTCGGGGCGATAAGCTTGCGGTCGCGCGGTCATGCGGCAATATGGGTGGACCGGCCGCGGGGACGCAACCATTGTCAGCCTACGAAAATCTTTACTGGTGGTCCAAGGACGAAGTGCGGCTGCATTGTCGGGACTATCCCGGTCCTGACGCCGGCGCTGACGAACGTCCGCCGATCGTCTGCATCCCCGGTCTGACGCGCAATGCCCGCGATTTCGAGGACATTGCCGAGCGGCTGTCGCCCGATTGGCGGGTGATCCTGGTCAACCTGAGGGGACGCGGCGAGAGCGGCTATGCCAAGGACCCGATGTCCTATGTCCCGCTGACCTATGTCCAGGACGTTGAGGCGCTGCTCGCCGAACTGGCGATCGATCGCTACGTCGCGTTCGGCACCTCGCTGGGCGGGATAGTCACGATGTTGCTGGCGGGCACCGGCCGCGAGAAACTGGCTGGGGTGCTGCTCAATGATGTCGGACCGGAGATCGAGCCGGCGGGGCTGGGGCGAATCCGCTCCTATGTCGGCCGCGCCAATACCTGGCCGACCTGGATGCACGCGGCGCGCGGCGTGCAGGACGCCAATGCCGACGTCTATCCGCATTATGGCGTCGAGGAATGGCTGGCGATGGCCAAACGGCTATATCGCCTGAACAGTTCGGGGCGGATCGTGCTCGATTACGACATGAAGATCGCCGAACCGTTCCGTGTGCCGGGGAACGAAGCCGGTCCCGATATGTGGCGAGCGCTCGACGCACTGAAAGACGTGCCGGCGCTGATCCTGCGCGGGGCGCGATCGGATGTGCTGTCGGCGGCGACCGCCGAGAAAATGGCGGCGCGGCTCGATCGCGCCGAACTGGTGACGGTGCCCGATGTCGGGCACACGCCGACCCTGATGGAGCCGGAAGCGGTGGCGGCGATCGACCGCCTGTTGGGGTCTGTACTCGCCAGCGGCGGGGTCGAGACGGAGCGGATTTTGCCGCGTGGGTAGGAGCGAGGAGGGAGCGATGCATTATGCATAGTGACCGACGAGCGACGATGAACGGGTCGCCGCGTCCCCCGGACGCGGCTAAAACTGCCGGGGGCAGTTTTACCTGTTCATCCACGCGGCAAAATCCGCCCGCCGCTTCGCGGTTGCGTTGTGGAGCCTGCCGGACGTCGTCGCTTGCTTGCGCGTAGCTCAAGCTACGCGACCGCGCGGCGCTCCTCGCCGGCGGGCTCCACAACGCAATCTCGATCCCTGCCGTTGGCGAGTACAGACTCCGGATCGCGTCGCCAAGGAACCGGTCACCGCGTGACGCGTCTCGTTTCCCTCATCCGGGAGCGCTCATGACCGATTATCCATTCGACCAGATCGTGCTCGATCCGCGTGACATCGACCTGTCGCGCGGGCCTCTCGCCGGGCATTTGGACGCGGAGACCTATTGTCTGGGCGCGTTCAACCCGGGGTCGACGCGATTGCCCGGTGGCGGCCTGTTGATGATGGTCCGCGTTGCCGAGGCGCTGCGCACCCCGATCGTCGATCAGCATATCCACGCGATTCGCTGGGACGGCGAGCGTTATGTCCTCGATCGATGGCCGCTGGAAATGGTCGACACCACGGATCCGCGAACCTTCGTGATGCGCAGCGGCGGGTGGAAAGTGATCGGGCTGACCAGCCTGTCCTGGCTGTTGCCGGTCGAGCTCGATCCCGAGGGCAGAAGGGTGGAGGCGATCCATTACGATCGGGCGATCGGCCCGCGCGCACCCTATCAATGCTATGGCGTCGAGGATCCGCGGATCAGCCGGGTCGACGGGCGCTGGCTGATGACCACCTGTTCGGTCAGCCCCGAACGCCAGTGCACCACGCTCTATTCGTCGAACGACGCGCGCGACTGGCTGCTCGAAGGGATCGTGCTCGATCACCAGAACAAGGACATGCTGATCTTCGAGGACAGGATCGGCGCCAATTACTGGGCACAGACACGGCCGCTGGGCGATCTCTATTTCGCCTATCCACCCGGCAGCGAGTGGCGTTCCGGGCCGTCGATCAACCTCGCGACCTCGCCCGATGCGCTCCATTGGAAGCCGCACGACAAACCCGGCATCCGGCCGCACGCCGCAACATTGGCGACCGCGCGGATGGGCGGCGGCTCGCCGCCGATCCTGACCGACAGGGGCTGGTTGAGCTTGTGGCATGGAGTCGAGCCATCGGCGGTGGTTGGCATCTATCGCACCTATTGGTCGCTGCTCGACGCGCGCGATCCGTCGATTACCGTGGCGACCAGCGACACGCCGCTGCTCGAACCGGCACCGCATTTGACCGAGCCGATCAAGGACCTGATGTATCTCGACAACGTCGTCTTCACGACGGGGATCGCCGATGCCGGCGACCATTATGTCGTGGCGAGCGGCGAGGCGGATCTGGCGTGCCGCATCACGCATGTTCCCAAGAGCGTGTTCGGTCTCTAATTCCCCTCCAGCCTGCGGGAGGGTCTAGCCTCGTTCCCCTCCCGCTTGCGGGAGGGGCTAGGGGAGGGCATGTGGCAAACCCGCGCCGGGTCTGACAGGCCCTCCCCCAACCCCTCCCGCAAGCGGGAGGGGAGCTTAAGGTTCGCCATGCCTGCCCCGCTCAACATCCTGCACATGCATTCATCGTTCAATCTCGGCGGCAAGGAGGCGCGTTCCGTCCAGCTGATCAACGCGTTCGGCGACCGCGCACGGCATACGATCGTGTCCGGCATGCCCGACCAATATTCGGCGCGCGACGCGATCGCCCAGGGGATCAGCTACGAAATCGCGCAGAACCCGCCGCCGCTGACCGGGCGCCCCTCGGTCGGGCGCTATGAGGCGATTGCGAAGTATATGCGTCGGTTCGATCTGGTGCTGAGCTATAATTGGGGCGCGATCGATGCGGTGATGGCGAAGCGTGTGTTCCCCAAGGCCATGCCGCCGATCGTTCACCATGAGGATGGCTTCAACGCCGACGAAGCGATGAAGCTCAAGCCGCAGCGCGCGGTCTATCGCCGGATGGCGTTTCCAGCTGCTTATGCCGTCGTCGTGCCGTCGATGACGCTCGAATGGGTGGCGACCAATGTCTGGAAGCAATCCGCGCCGCGGCTGCGCCGGATTCCCAACGGGATCGACACCGCGCTCTACGCCAGGAAGCCCAATCCCAAGGCGATCCCCGGGCTGGTCCGCAAACCCGGCGAAGTGATCGTCGGGGCGCTGGCCGGGTTGCGCGAGGTCAAGAACCTGCCGGCATTGGTGCGAGCGGCCGCCGGGTGTTCGGCACGCGTGCGGCTGGTGATCGTCGGTGAGGGGCCCGAGCGTGCCAAGATCGAGATGGCCGCGCGCGCGCTCGAAATGCAGGACAAGGTCCTGCTACCCGGATTCCTGCCCGAACCGCACAAATATGTTGGCCTATTCGACATCATGGCGCTGTCATCGCTGAGCGAGCAATTCCCGATCTCCGTGGTCGAGGCGATGGCGGCGGGGTTGCCGATTGCCTCCGTCCCGGCGGGGGACATCCCGCACATGGTGAGCGAGGCCAACCGCCCCTACATCACACCGCATTCGGGCGAGGTCGATCTGCGCGACGCGATCCAGGCGCTAGCCGCCGATGCCAAGCTGCGCGCGGCGATCGGCAAGGCCAACCGCGCCAAGGCGGTCGCCGAGTATGACGACAAGGCGATGATCGCCGCCTATGCGGATTTATACGAGCAGGCATTGGGCAGGGCAGGGGCCCTGTCCTGACGAGTATTTTGCTCGCCTCCAGGCAGCGAAACGCTATAGGCTGCGTTATTGGTCGCAGGAGAGTTACGTGTTCAAGGGCTTGACGCCTATCGTCTATAATGGCCGCGAGGTATGGCCGCTGGTGGAAGGCGGCAAGGGTGTTGCCGCGACCAACCATGCCAGCGCCGGTGCCTGGGCCGCCGCGGGCGGTATCGGCACGGTCTCCGCGGTCAATGCCGACAGCTACGATCCTGAAGGCAAGATCATCCCTCAGGTGTACAAGGCGCTGACTCGCCGCGAGCGCCACGAGGAACTGGTCGAATATGCGATCGAAGGCGCTGTCCAGCAGGTCAAGCGCGCGTTCGAAATCGCCGGCGGCAAAGGTGCGATCAACATCAACGTGCTGTGGGAAATGGGCGGTGCGCAGCGCGTGCTGCACGGCGTGCTCGAGCGCACGCGCGGCCTGGTCTCCGGGGTCACTTGCGGCGCCGGCATGCCCTACAAGCTCAGCGAGATCGCGGCGTCGTACAACGTCAATTACCTGCCGATCGTCAGCTCCGGACGCGCGTTTCGCGCCTTGTGGAAGCGCGCTTATTCGAAAGCGGCGGAATGGCTCGCCGCGGTAGTCTACGAGGATCCCTGGCTGGCGGGCGGCCATAACGGCCTGTCCAACGCCGAGAATCCGCTCGAGCCGCAGGACCCCTATCCTAGGGTCAAGGAATTGCGCGAGACGATGCGCGAAGGCGGTATCTCCGACGACGTGCCGATCGTCATGGCGGGCGGGGTGTGGTTCCTGCGCGACTGGAACGACTGGATCGACAATCCCGAACTCGGCAAGATCGCATTCCAGTTCGGCACCCGGCCGCTGCTGACGCAGGAAAGCCCGATCCCGGAAGGGTGGAAGGCCAGGCTGACCCAGATCGAGGAAGGTGGCGTTCTGCTGCACCGTTTCTCGCCGACCGGCTTTTATTCGTCTGCCGTTCGCAATCCCTTCCTGCGCGCGCTCGAAGCGCGGTCGGAGCGCCAGATCGCCTTTTCCACCCAGGAAGCCGGCGATCACACGTTCCAGCTAGACGTTGGGGTGAAGGGCAAGAATTTCTGGGTGACCAGGAACGACCTGCTCCGCGCGCGCGAATGGTTCGGCCACGGCTTCACCGAAGCGCTCAAGACCCCCGACAACACGCTGGTGTTCGTGACGCCAACCGAGAAGTCGGAGATTCGCAAGGACCAGGCCGATTGCATGGGCTGCCTGTCGCAATGCCTGTTCTCGAGCTGGGCCGACAGCGAGACCAATTCGACCGGGCGGCTGGCCGATCCGCGCAGCTTCTGCATTCAGAAGACGCTGCAGGACATCGCGCATGGCGGTGACGTCGACCAGAATCTGATGTTTGCCGGGCACGGCGCGTATAATTTCAAGAAGGATCCGTTCTATTCGAACGGCTTCGTGCCGACGGTTAAGCAATTGGTCGACCGCATCCTGACCGGGGATTGAGGAGGCAGTCCGGCTATCGGGCGGCCAAAACAAGGTTAATTGCCGGGAAACCATGATGCGCTACATGAGCGGCGATGAAACGCGCGCTTGTCCTCCGCCATGTCGATCATGAAGGCATTGCCGGCTATCGCGAGCCGATCGAGGCGGCGGGATATGTCATCGAGCGCGTAGCCGCGCACCATGCCGGATGTGCGGCGCTCGATACGCTGTCGCCCGATCTGCTGGTGGTCATGGGTGGACCGATGGGCGTCTATGATACCGATCGATTTCCCTGGTTGAGCGATGAAATCGCGGTGCTGCGCCGACGGCTGGCGGCCGATCGCCCTACGCTCGGCGTCTGCTTGGGCAGCCAATTGATCGCCGCGGCGCTTGGGGCAGACGTGCGCAAGGGGCCGGTGCGCGAGATCGGCTTTGCCCCCGTGACACTGACCGAGGCGGGGAAGGCGGGGCCGTTGCGCCACCTCGATGGAGTCGATCTGCTGCACTGGCACGGCGATACATTCGACGTGCCCGACAACGTGGAATTGCTCGCGACGACAGCTCCTTATGCTCAAGCCTTCGCACGCGGCGGTAATCTGCTGGCGCTACAATTCCATGCCGAGATGGGGGAGGATGAGCGGTTCGAACATTGGCTCGCCAATGACGGCGCCGATATCGCCGAAGTCGGTTCGACGCCGGAGGCTTTGCGCGCGGCGCACGACCGACTGGGTCCGTCCGCCGCCTCGGCGGGGCGCGCGATGATCGGCGAGTGGTTGGCGGGACTCGGTAGCTGATCAAGGCTCGGCAGGGGAACCGCCGAGTATCAGGCAGAGAACCCAAATAAGTCGTTGTTCTTAAAGCGATCCATTTCAAAAACTCGTCATCCCAGCGAAAGCTGGGATCTCAAGCCGCATCGCGTCACCGCCAGAGACCAACACCGGGTCGGATCGTCCCCCGGACGATCCTTGAGCATGCGGGGCATGCTCAACTCGATGTTCTTTCGCTGGGGTGACGGGAGGATGCGCTAGGATGACGACGGGAATATGAGTTCCCCAACCTAGGTCAGATCCACCCTTCCAGCACCTGATCGGGCGGGCGGTGGCCGTCTGCCCAATGCTGAATGTTGCTGATGACGCGCTCACCGGTAGCGGCGCGCGCCTCGAACGTCGCCGATCCCATATGCGGCAACAATACTACATTGGGTAGCGCGAGCAGGCGCGGATCGATCTCGGGCTCATGCGCGAATACGTCGAGCCCGGCGCCGGCGATCCTGCCGCGTTCGAGCGCGTCGATCAGCGCGGCTTCGTCGATCGCCGAGCCACGCGAGGTGTTGACGATATAGGCCTGGGGCTTGAGCAGCGACAGCCGGCGCGCGTCGATCAATTGCTCGGTCTGGTCGGTATGCGGTGTGTGTATCGAGATGAAGTCAGACCCGGCCAGCATCTCGTCGAGATCGGCGTGCCAGGTCGCGGCGAGTTCCTGCTCGACGCTCTCGGGCAGGCGGTGGCGATTGTGGTAATGGACGGTGAGGCCAAAGCCGCGCGCACGCACCGCGACCGCCTGGCCGATCCGGCCCATGCCGACGATCCCCAACGTCTTGCCACCGATGCGGTGGCCGAGCATCGCGCCTGGGCTCCATCCGCTCCACTGGCCCGACCGGGCGAGCTTCTCGCCTTCGGCCAGGCGGCGCGGCACCGACAGGATCAGCGCCATCGTCATGTCGGCGGTGTCGTCGGTCAGCACGCCCGGCGTGTTGGTCACCAGGATGCCGCGCGCGCGCGCTGCCTTCAGGTCGATATGGTCGACGCCGTTGCCGAAATTGGCGATCAGTTTGAGCCGTTCGCCCGCCGCCTCGATCAGGTCAGCGTCGATCGTATCGGTGACGGTCGGGACCAATACGTCGGCATCCTGGACCGCGGCGACGAGTTCGTCGCGAGTCATGGCGATATCCTGGTGATTGAGGCGCGCGTCGAACAATTGCGCCATGCGGTCCATCACCGCATCGCTCAGCTCGCGCGTCACGATCACCCGAGGTTTGCGCTTGGACCCGGCCATGCGCTCGGCTTGGCGGCTTCACGGGTTTTGGTCAATGCGGTTGATGCACCGGGGCGCCTGCGCAATAGGTACGAATCGATTGTGGCGTAAAAGGGGATGGCCATGCGTATCGGCTGGGGGTTGTCGGGAATCGCGGCGGTTGCGATTGCGGTGCCGGCGCTTGCCGCGCTGGTGGAAAAGAAACCGCCTTATTTCGCATCGATCAACGCCAAGTCGGCGTTCATGCGCACCGGCCCGAGCCGGATCTATCCGGTCAGCTGGAAATATCAGCGCCAGGGCCTGCCGGTGAAGGTGATCGAGAATTACAAGGAAAAGGGCGGCGGTGCCTATTGGCGCAAGGTCGAGGATCCGGGCGGGACGCAGGGTTGGATGCAGGCGAACCTCATCAGCGACCAGCGCACGGCGATGGTGATGGGTGACATCGCCGAATTACGCGATTCGCCCCGCTTCGCCGGCAAGGTCAATTGGCGGGCGGAGCCGGGCGTGATCGGGCGCGTAAGTAAGTGTGGCGATGGCTGGTGCTATTTCGACGTCACCGGCCGCGGCGGCTTTGTCGAGATCAGCCATTTATGGGGTGTCGATTCGACCGAAACGATCGATTGATGCGGATCGAGCTGGACGATGTCTCGCGGCCGGAGGTGGTCGCGCTGGTCGAATATCATCTCCGCTCGATGCACGAGATTTCGCCGCCCGACAGCGTATTCGCGCTCGATTTGTCGGGGCTGAAGCATCCGAGCGTGACGTTCTGGACAGTGTGGGACGGCACCGATCTGCTCGGCATGGGCGGGTTGAAGCAACTCGACACCGAGCATGGCGAGATCAAATCGATGCGCACGGCACCGACGGCGTTGCGGCGCGGCGTGGCGCGCGCGATGCTCGATCATATCCTGCGCGAGGCGCGGGCGAGGGGCTATCGTCGTCTCAGCCTGGAAACGGGCAGCAATGCGCCGTTCGCGCCAGCTTGGGCGTTGTACGAACGTGCCGGGTTCGTGCCGTGTGGGCCGTTTGGCGGATATAGCGACACCAGCTTCAGCCGGTATTTCACGCTCGAGCTTTGAATCGACAGCTCACGTCATCAGTCCACACCACCTAGAGACCGAGGTCGCTCAGGCTCGGATGGCCGTCGGGTCGGCGGCCGAGCGTCCAGTGGAACTTGCGGTCTGCCTCGGCGATCGGGTGTTCGTTGATGCTGGCGATGCGCAATTCCATCAGGCCGTCGGCGTCGAATTGCCAATTCTCGTTGCCATAGGCCCTGAACCACTGGCCGCTATCGTCATGATATTCATAAGCGAACCGCACCGCGATGCGATTCCTTGAAAACGTCCAAAGCTCCTTGATCAGCCGGTAATCGAGTTCGCGCGACCATTTTCTGGTGAGAAAGGCTTCAATTTCCGCGCGACCCTGCGGGAACTCGACACGGTTGCGCCAGCGACAATCCGGGGTGTAGGCAAGCGCTACGTAGGCAGGATCACGCGTGTTCCAGCCATCCTCAGCTGCCCGCACTTTCTCGATCGCGGTCTGCTCGCTGAACGGGGGAAGCGGCGGCCGGCTCATGGGCATTCCTCGCTTGATCGGAAACGATCGGGCCTTGCGGACGCGATCGCCCTTAAAGACAGCATTGCGCGGCGGGCGACCCGCAATCAGTCGATCAGTTCGACCGCCACCGCCGTGGCCTCGCCGCCACCGATGCACAAGGACGCCATGCCGCGCTTGAGGCCGCGCGTCTGAAGTGCGGATACCAACGTGGTCAGGATGCGCGCACCGCTGGCGCCGATCGGGTGACCGAGCGCGCAGGCGCCACCGTTGACGTTGATCTTGTCGTGCGGGATGCCGAGGTCGTGCATCGCGATCATCGCGACGATCGCGAACGCTTCGTTGACCTCGAAGAGGTCGACATCGGCGACGCTCCAACCGGCCTTGTCGAGCGCCTTCCGCATCGCGGCGACCGGCGCGGTGGTGAATTTGGCGGGGGCGTGCGCGTGCGCGGCCTGGGCGACGATCCGAGCCACCGGTTTCTTGCCGAGCTTGTCGGCGACCGAGGCGCGCGTCAGCACCAAGGCGGCGGCGCCGTCCGAGATCGACGAGGCGTTGGCCGCGGTGATCGTGCCGTCTTTGGCGAAAGCGGGCTTCAGCGTCGGGATTTTCGACGAATCGCCCTTGGCCGGCTGCTCGTCGAGCGTGATCGTGTCGGTGCCCTTGCGGCCGACCACGTCGACCGAGACGATCTCACGCTCGAACGCGCCCGATTTCTGCGCGGCCTGCGCGCGCTCGAGGCTGGCGATCGCGTAATCGTCCTGCGCGGCACGGGTGAATTGATATTCCTGCGCGGTCTCCTCGGCAAAGGCACCCATCAGCTTGCCGGGCTCATAAGCATCTTCCAGACCGTCGAGGTACATGTGATCCTTGAGCACGTCGTGCCCAATCCGCGCGCCGCCGCGATGGCGCATCGACAGATACGGCGCGTTGGTCATGCTCTCCATGCCGCCGACGACGATGAGGTCGACCGATCCCGCGGCGAGCGCCTCGCTGCCCATGATCGTCGCCTGCATCCCCGATCCGCACATCTTGTTGACCGTGGTCGCCTCGACATGGTCACCCAGACCGGCGTTGATCGCTGCCTGGCGCGCCGGAGCTTGGCCGAGCCCGGCAGGGAGGACGCAGCCCATATAGATGCGCTCAATCTGCTTCGGATCAACGTCCGCGCGCTCGACTGCACCCTTGACCGCGGTCGCGCCCAATTGCGTCGCGCTGGCGCCGGTGAGCGTCCCCTGAAAGCTCCCCATCGGGGTGCGAGCATAGGACAGGATGACGATCGGGTCGGTGGTCATGAAGGAACTCCGGAAAGAATGCTGGCGGCGATCTAGGCGCACGCGACGGCGAATTCAAATCGTCGGCCTTGCTTTGCCGCAATTCCGACATGACGTGCGTTCGCTAAGAGAATTGACGATGGAAACCTCCATTACCGCGGTCAAATGGACCGCCTCGATCAGCGGCATCGTCGCTGCCCTGGCGGTGTCGCTCGATTTCGGCTGGCGCGTGACGGGCTGGGACTTCGTCATCTTTAGCGGCTCGGCGCTGTGTTGGCTGGCGGGCGCGGTGTTGTCGCGGGACGGCGCACCGGGGACCCAAAATGTCGCGCTGTTGGCGATCGAGTCTTCGGCATCTATCGCTACCTGATCCACAAGAAGGCGGTCGGCTGATCTCGATCCGCGCTTACCCTTAACGTCAACCCGTGATAGCAACCGTGGCGATGAAGACGTTGCCGCTCGCTTTGCTGATAACGGCTGCACCAGCTGCGGCGCAGGACAAAGCGCCGCAAAAGCCGGCATCGGTACCATCGGCCGCGCCGCAGATCATCGAGCCGCTCGTCTCCTCGGTCGACGGCCTGCCGATCAGCGCGCTGCCACCGCAGCGATTACCCGACAAAGGTTGCGCGGCATTCCTGTGGACGCGGACACCGAGCATGGCACTGGTCGCGATGGCGACTACCGATCCGGCGTCGTTGCGCCTGACGATCGACGGCAAAGTGGCGGACCTTCCGATCAGCGCGCAGAACGGTATCGGCGGCCTGGGCTATTCGCAGATCACCGAATACAGAGGTAAGACCGCGACGGCGACCTTGCAAATTGTCGTAAAAACTGACGTCAGCACACCGAAAAGCGGGTCGATTTCCGACGCTATGCTGCGGATCGACCGCGCTGGCCAGGCCAGTGTGGTGATACCGGTGGCCGGAGCAATTGGCTGCGCGTGAACAATCGGAGAGGAACGGAGCGATGACGATGCACGACATCCTTGCGGCGCAACGCGCTGCGTTCATGGCCGAATTGCCGGTGCGCCTGAACGTGCGCAAGGACCGGCTGAAACGCGCCGCCGCGATGATCGCCGACAATGCCGAGCGCTTCTGCGACGCGTTGAGCGAGGACTTCGGGCATCGCAGCCGCGAACAATCGATGCTGACTGACATCGCCGCCTCGGTCGCGCCGCTCAAACATGCGCTGAAGCATGTCGATCGCTGGTCGCGCCCCGAGCGCCGGCCGGTGACCGCACCGCTCGGCCTGCTTGGCGCCAAGGGATGGATCGAGTTCCAGCCCAAGGGCGTGGTCGGGGTGATCTCGCCGTGGAATTTCCCAGTGAACCTGATCATGGCGCCGCTGGCCGGGGTGCTCGCGGCGGGCAACCGCGCAATGGTCAAGACCAGCGAGTTCACGCCGCGTGTCGCAGCGTTGTTCGAGGAGGTCTGCCCGACCTATTTCGCCGCGGACGAACTCGCCTTCGTGTCGGGCGGGCCGGAGGTCGGCAAGGAATTCTCCGGCCTGGCGTTCGATCACCTGATCTTCACCGGCGCGACCGGGATCGGCCGGCACATCTTGCACGCCGCGGCCGACAATCTCACCCCAGTGACACTCGAACTCGGTGGCAAGTCGCCGGTGATCTTCGGGCGATCCGCTGACGTCAAACGCGGCACAGAACGCGTGGCGATCGGCAAGATGCTCAATGCCGGCCAGATCTGTCTGGCGCCCGATTACATGCTGGTGCCCGCGGATCAGGAACAAGCGGTGGTCGATGGCCTGAAGCAATCGGTGTCGGCGATGTATCCGACCTTGCTCGCCAATCCCGACTACACCTCGATCATCAACGATCGCCATCACCAGCGGCTGCAGGACTGGCTGGAGGATGCCCGCGCCAAGGGGGCGACGATCGAGACGGTCAACCCGGCGAACGAGGATTTCGCCGCGTCGAACAGCCGCAAGATGCCGCTCCACATCATCCGCGATGCCACTGATGACATGACAGTGATGCAGGAGGAGATTTTCGGGCCGATCCTGCCGCTGCGGCGTTATGACGATATCGACGGTGCGATCGCCGAGGTGAACCGCCGCGACCGTCCGCTGGGCCTTTATTATTTCGGCAGCGACGACACGGAGCGCCGCCGCGTGCTCGATCGCACGATCTCCGGCGGCGTGACCCTGGACGACGTGATCTTCCACATCTCGAATGAGGAACTGCCGTTTGGCGGCGTCGGCCCGTCCGGGATGGGCGCGTATCATGGGCATGACGGGTTCAGGACGTTCAGTCATGTCAAAGCGGTGTACCGTCAGGCGCGCTTCGACATCGCCAAGCTGGCTGGACTGAAGCCGCCATACGGCAAGGCAACGATGGCCTCGGTCAAACGGCAGATGAAGTAGGCCGGACAAAATAGGGGCCGCCAAAAGGCGACCCCAAGTGATGCTGCTGTTTGCCAAAGCAGTGCAGTCGACATGATCGGAAACGTCATGATTCGCAATGCACTGACGCGTTTGCGCATACCCATTCCGAGCTTAGGACATAATTTATGCCGTTCTGAAAGGCGGCATTCCGAGGGGGGTGTTTGCAAGAAAGAAGAGATGATGCCGAAGACGGATAGAGATAACTTCGATTAATATAACCAAAGTTATACTTGAATAACGTCCTATATTTCGGTGTCGTATTAGGTCATAATTTTACCATAAAGTCGTAAACGTCCTATTTACTACAAGCTCTACTTCCTACAAAATTCACACAGCTTCCGACCGAACTGCGAGTCGCCGGCGGAAGATGATGATTTCGCGAAAATTTTAGGAGTAGACCATGATCTCCACCTTTCGAGTCTCTGCGAGTGCGATCGTCGCGCTTGCAGTCTCCGTCGCCCCGATCCCGGCATTTGCCGCGGTCACTCTTGTCGATCCGACGCCGGCGGCCGATCCCGGGCAGGTTGTTCTTCCCGGAATGCAGGCGACGTGCGACGCGGCCGCGCTGGCGCATGACACCGATGGTGCAGGCGGTGACGTCTGGACCGGCCAAGTGGTGCTCGGTCCAGTGACGCTAGCCGCCGGCCCTGTCGAAACTGGCACTCATTCGATCACCGACGCTATTGCCGGCACTCTGGTCGGCGCCGGCACCTTCACTCCCGCGCACACCGAAATTCTCGGCGATCCGTATCGCAACGGCGGCAGCGTCAACATGTTCGGGATCAAGCAGGCTGTTGGCGGCCATTACAGCGCCAGCACCTATGATTTCATGGGAACGTTCAAGACGACGTATTCCCATGCGTTCAGCTGCGACATCCTCAAGGCGGTCTATCATCCCGCCGTGGACATTTTCCATCCGGCGGTCGGCATCTACGTGATCGCCGGTGACTTCGGCGATTCCGAGGATGCGATCAGGGGCAATTGCGCTGCCTTCACCGCGCAAGGCTCGGATCCGACGAACCTCCCGACCTGGTGGGGCGACCCGTTCCATGGCGGCAGCGACGATAATCCGCACTGCAAGTTCCAGGGCACTCCCGCCTATACCGAGCACCATGACGCCTATAACGACCCGCCGGTGCTGGTGGGCAACGAAGCGCAGACTGCGATCAACGTCGACCAGACCAACGTGCTCCGCGCCCATGAGGACGCCGGCGAAGGCTTCGATACCAGCGCGACGCTGATCATCGGCCAGGTCGTGGTCTGCATCTCGCCCAGCAAGACCGGGACGAAGCTGCCGGGTGCCTGGAGCAAGCAGAACGGCTATACCGGCGACAAGTGCACGACCGATTGGTACAATGGTGGCGCGACTGTCGGGGTCCCGAACCTCAATGACGGCAGCCACAATTGGGTCACGGTTCCGGTGATCTGATTTGCCAACTTTCTGAATGTCAAAATGCCCCGCCAGGTAACGCTGGCGGGGTTTTTTTGATTCTATGGTTTGGCCGTCACGCCGGGCTCGTCCGGGCATCCACCGTGCAGGCTGGCGCGGTACAGGAGCTTCTTTTCCCGGACTTGCCGTCAGGGCACAAGGCCGGCCTGACGATTCAGCGCGGTTGCATTCTACTGCAGCCGAATCATTGGCTCAAAATGCCTTGCGAAGTCCGATCGTGATCACGCGCCCGAGCGGGTTCAGCAGATAGGGTTGATACCGTATCGGCGTCAGTCCGTTGCCATCACGAACCCGCTGCTTCGAATCCAGCAGGTTAGTCACCGACAACGACAAACGCGCACCTTTCAGAAGGCCGTTGCCGGGAACCAGCGTACCGAGATCCGCGAAAAGCCGCATATCGACATTGGTCTGCGCGGAGAAAAAGATGTCGTTCGGCGAGGGTGTGTCGGCGGACCTGATCAGCGTTGCGCTGCGCCAGGTACCGTAAAGCTGCATCCCCACGCCCCGGCTCGCGAGATTGGCGGAAACTCGTACGGTGTGCCGAGGCAAGCCTCCGCCATATCCAGTCGCGCCCCCGGCCAGCAAATCGACCTCGGGCAGGCCAAGCTGAGCCCGACGCACGCTGCGGAGGATCCAATTGTGCTCGATACTGAAATTGAATCGCGGTCGGCCGTCGAACGAGAAGGCTCCGTCGGAATCGCTGCCCGGCGCCACCGTACGTTTCTGGCTGCGCTTTCCGAGTGAACCATGAAAATCGATCCGCGAGTGTATTTGGTCGCTATTGTCATAGGCGAAGGCAACCGGCCGGCTGTCGACCAGCGTCAGCACGCCATTGGCATCACGAACGAAGCGATCGGGGAATGCCGCCTGGACCTCCGCGTTCACTGGAGGGAGCGTCGACTCGAGATTGGTGGTTCGCCGGCTGCTATATTCGGCGGTCAGGATGAGATTCGCGTTGCTGAACGGCAGATAGGTGCCGCCGAATGACCAAATCCGCCGCCTGGCAACGGGCAAATTGGGGTTGCCCCCGCTAATATAGCGGACCTGGACCGTCTGTCCGGTGACGAAGTCGAAGATGCGATAATTTTCATAGACGATTTGTGGATTGCTCAGCGTCTGGGCCGAAGGCGCCTGCCGTTGCACGTCGAGCGAGCCGTGCAAATTCAGTGACCTGACCGGTTGCCACGCCAGGCCGGCGCCGAAATCCTCAACGGTCCCGATCCGGTTGAGTCTGCGGATCGCTCCATTGAGGTCGAGCTCCAAACTGCCGATCGGCGACTTGTCGCCGAGCAGGGGAACCTGAAGGTTGCCCAGAAGTGCCGCTTCGTTTTGTACAAACTTCGTCACGTTCGGGACCGAAAGGAAAACCCAGCGCCCATCGAGTCGATCGGTCCGCAAGGTTGCCGTAACCGCAGCGCGCACCGGGCCCGCCGGCAGGCTCAACACCCGTCCGGACAGTGTCGCTCGCAACGACGCATTGTCGCTGCGCGAGCGCGAAAAATTTTGCCGGGGTACCGTCAGATCGTTGGGCAACGCTCCGAACGGATTGACCGTGCCGGCGCTGACCGCGGCCTGGAGCAGAGTTGGATCGAAGGCCGCCTGGCTATCGGTCCTGGCGGCAAGGTGCTGCCAATTTCCAGCAAGACGCAAGTTCCAGCCGCCGATCGGCGTGGTGAAATCGCCGCCAAATTCAAGATTGGCGTTGTGTCCCTGCTGCTGCAGCGCATCGCCAACGTAGCGGGCGATCCTGACATCGCGCGTGAATGGCGAAAACGGCGTACCGGCCGGCAGCAATAGCGACACGCCGGCAAGGCCCGATTGCGAGTCCGTGCTCGCCCATTCCGCGCGCGCATTGAGCGATAGCGCGGTCTTGCCCCATTGTCGCGCAATGTTGCCGTTCACCGAAAAGCTGCGTTTGCCGGCAGCAAGCGTGCGAAAATCGCGAATATCCGTAAAGTTGGGTCGGTTGCCATTGGCTGCCAACGCACTCAGCGTCGGCGCTGTGTTGCCAGCCGGAACTGGCGCGATAGTCACCTTTTGTCCGGCCAGCGCACTCAATGCCGGATCGATCTCGGCTCCCAAAACCGGATAAGCGAAAATGTTGCCGCTCGTATCATAGGGTGTCGTCAGGGGCTCGCTGACGATGTCGCGATCGCTTTCATATAGCGGATCGGCGTGCTCGTAGCGGAAAACCAGGCTGTCGCGGTTGCCGTTCTTCAGTCGCAACAGGTTGATCTCGGCCTTGTAGCCTCGCCCTGCGCCCGCGGTGGCGAAAGTCCCTTCGGCATTTCCGGTGATCTGCCGGTGGTTATTCTTGAGCACCACATTGATCACCCGCCGGGTCGGGCGATCGCCCAGTCGACCAGCCACACGTTGCGGCAACACCTGGATCTTGCGGATCGCCTCGGTCGGGAGGTCGTTTACCGTGTTCAAACCGGTGGTTTCCCGACCATTGATCAGGATCACTGGGCCTTCGCCCGACGAGTCGGCCGCACCGCCTACTTGATCGAGCAGGTCGCCGACGGTGTCGGCACCGTACGCGGCAATGTCCTGTTCGTTGAGTTCGTTTTCCGGTGCGACGCCGGGCAATACGCCCTGCCGCGACGCGTAGATGATGATGTCATCGGCGGTTTGCGGCTGTTGATCCTGCGGACCGTCCGTCTGGTCCGCCGCTGCTGGCGGCGTGGCCGTGAAAGGGAAAGGTCGCGGTCCGTCGCTTGCCTGCGCGTCAACCGACATGGGCAACGCGATGCATAGCAGACAGCTGGTGTAAAAGAGTTTCGATGTCCGCCCCATGCCGACTGGCGTAACATCGCGTATCCCAAAATAACAGGCTATCGTTTACTGAAGAAATCCAGATTCGGGGCCAATATAACCATCGATATAGCGATACGGATATTTATACGCGTCGGCAAGTTGGGGCGGAGTTATTACACGGCAGCGATCGCTGGCGCGTGGTCGGTACTGGTCCGTGCCTGTCGTTCCATTTCGACCTTGCGGATCGCCGCGGCGAGTTGAGCCTGCCCGAACGGTTTGGCGAGCTTGATGACGTTGTGGATCGCGACTTCGGGAAGTTCGCCATAACCGGACGCCAGGACGATCGGCAGATCGGGGACGATCCCGCGTGTTTTCTCGATCTATTGCGTACCGAGCGCGGCGCCGCGCTGGTTTCAATTCATGCATTTGGAGCGGCGATGCTCAAGCCATCGGCGCTCGGCGCCTGTCGGCGCGAGGGCGAGGGCGGCGTCATATGCGCGGCGGGCTGCATCGGTGAGCCCGAGCCGTGCCAACAGGTCGGCGCGCACGGCGTGATAGGGAAGGTAGTCGGCCAGCCCGGCATAGCTAAGCTCGTCGACCTCCTCGAACGCGATCGCCGGTCCATGTATTTCGGCTAGTGCTACCGCGCGGTTGAGGCGTGTGACGGGATCGTCGCGGCACACGAGCAGCGCGTCATATAGCGTCAGGACCGCGGGCCAGGGAGCGGGATCGGCGAGCGAGCTTCGCGTGCACCATTCGGCGTGGATCAGCGCCTGGAGGCCGCGCGACCGAAGCGGGTGCCTGAGGACGTCGGCAAGGTAGCGGCGGCCTTCGGCAATCAGCGGCGCGTCCCACCGCGTTGGATCCTGGTCGGCCAGGGGCACCATCATGCCATCGGCATCGACTCGTGCCGGTCGGCGCGCCTCGGCGAAGCGCACCGTCGCGGCAAGCGCATGAACCTCGGATTCGGCGGGGAGCATCACCGCAAGTGCCGCTGTGATCGCCAGCATCTCTTCGGCGTAACCGGCATGACGCCCGGTGCCGGCGGCGTCGGCATGGGCATGAGCATAAGCGACTTCCAGCGTCGACAGCACGGCATCGAGCCGCTCGCTCCAGTGATCTGGGCCGGGCACCTCGAATGGAACTCCGGCATCGGCGATCTTGCGTTTCGCGCGCGTCAGCCGTTGCAGCAATGCGGGTTCGGCGATCAGGAAAGCGCGGGCGATCTCCTGTGCCGACAGCCCGCACACCAGCCTGAGGGTGAGCGCGGCCCGCGCGTCGGGATGGATGGCCGGATGGCAGCAGACGAAGATCAGCCGCAACCGTTCGTCGGGGATCAGTGGTGCGGCGGTCATCAGCTCCTCCACGGTCGGCTCGGGCTCGGGCTTGGGGAGTTCCGCCGCGTCGCGCACCGCGCGGCGGCGGAGCGCATCGAGTGCGACACGGGTCGCGACGCGATAGAGCCAGCCCGCCGGATTGGCCGGCGGGGCGTCGGCCCAGGCGGAGACCGCCCGCGCGCACGCCTCCGCCAGCGCTTCCTCGGCAAGGTCGAGGTCGCGGAAGCGGGCGGCGAGCGCGGCGGTGATCCGCCCGCCATCCGCCCGCAGCACCGCGTCGAGCATCACTTGCCCGGCGGGTGGAGCAACGGCCGAATCTCGATCGACCCATCGAAGCGGACCGGGACCCGGCGCGCGATGGCGATCGCGTCGTCCAGATTGTCGGCCTCGATCACATAATAGCCGCCGAGTTGCTCGCGCGTCTCGGCAAAGGGACCGTCATGGATCGCCTGCTTGCCGCCGACCGTCCGCACCGTAGTCGCCGCGGAGGTCATCGCCAGCCCGGCGCCGGTCTTGTACTGGTCGCCCAGTTCGCTGACGAGGTCCCAGTGCTTGGCGACGATCGCCTGCATCTCCGGCGTATCGTTCTTGTCGCCATAGACGCTCTCATCCTCGTAGATCAGGATCATGTAATGCATCGTATATCTCCCGCGACCGCCGGAATGCGATCGTACCGCGGAGACGCGCGAGAGGGAGCGGATTCGACAGCGCGCCGGAAAATATTTCGGCTGCCGGCGCTATCCTTCGATTTCGTATTTCTTCGCGCGATCGGCAACCTTGGGGTCGATGGCGATCGCCGCGGCGCGGTCGGCTTTGGCCTGTGCATCCTGACCTAATTTCGCTTCGGTCAGTCCGCGCATGTAGAGCGACCAGGCGCTGCGCGGGTTGATCGTCAGTGCGGTATTATAATCCGCCAGCGCCTGTTTCCATTCTCCGCGCCGCACCCGGATCAGCGCGCGGCTGTCGAGGATCGAGGAGTCGCGAGGCATCGCCCGGAGCGCGGCGTTGCAATCATCCATTGCCTTGTCCAGCTCTCTGTTGAGCAGGCCCCGCACCCAGCAGCGGCCGTTGAGCGCGATTCCGCGGCTGCTGTCCTCGGGATGACTTTTGAGCCAAGAGTCGAAGCTGTGCAGCGCGGCATCGGGCTCGCCTAGTCGATCGAATAAGGATGCCACCACCAGACGTTTGTCGGACGAGGGGGCGAGGGCGCTGTCGGCGGCCTGGACGTCCTCCCGGGCGCCGGTCTCGTTGCCGCTGCGCAACCGGAACTCGGCGCGTTGCAGCCGGGCGTCGGCATTGTCGGGAGACAGGCTGATCGTGCGGTCGAGATCGGCGAGCGAGCCGGCGCGGTCGCCATTGGCGAAGCGGGCCTCGGCGCGCTGATAGAAATAGCGGCTCTCCTTGGGGCTAAGTGCGATCGCTTTGTCGAAATCGGCCAGCGCTTCGGTCAGCTTGTGATTGGAAGCATAGGTCGCGCCGCGCCGCGAATATTCCTCTGCCGTCGTCGGGTCGGCGGCCTTGTCGGTAAGGTCGAGCGGCTTGCCGTCGACCGACCGCGCGCCCTTCGGCGACAGGCCGAACACCGGGCCGCCTTCATACGTGACGAACATTCTGTGGGTCGTGTTGGACACGAACATGCGATGGGTCAGGAAGAAATCGACCCCGATCAGCATGTCGGCATTGCCGAGATCGAGTTGCGATATGCGAATCCTGGGCTTGCTGATCGCTTCGCCTCCGATATCGATCTTGTCGAAAGTGGCGAGCCAGGTCGGCACCCTGTGCGTACCGAGTCCGCCACCGTTGCCGACGAATTCCACGCCCCGCGTGTCCGGCGTGATGCCCAGGCGCTTGGCGGTCGCCAGGGACAGGAGCGAGCTTTGCGCTCCGGAATCGAACAGGGCCTTGATCTTGACTCCGTTGAGCATGACGGTGGCGATCGTGTGGGGGCGAAACGCACCGTCGGGATTTCCCTCCAGGTCCAGCATCGTATAGGGCTTGTCCCCGGCCCAATAGGCCAGGCCGGTGCGGGCACAGCCAGTGGTCTTCATCAGCCGCACCGCGCCGTGGGGCAGATCATATTCGACATCGGCGAGGCCGAGGATGTTCTGCCCGATCAGCCCCGTCGAACCCATGTCGCTGCCGCCCACGATGAACTCGACTTTGGGAAGCTTGATCCCGGCCAGCGAGAAAGTGTCGGTTGCTGCGACTCCTGCCGATGTGTCCCCGCCAATTCCTCTCAGCCTGAACCAGGGTGGTGCCGCCGACACTTTCAGTCCGAACTCGGCAGCACTTGCTCGCGATATGGTGCTGTAGAACGCGCCACTGTCGAGGATGAAGCGCGCAGCCTTGTCGCCGAAGCGCGCATCGACGATCGGCGAGCGACCCGCCATGGTGATCGGGAATTCGGCGATCTTCTCCGCCTGGCATTTGCTCGCGGCGGGCTGGGGCGCGGCCAGCGCACCCAGCAATGCAATCAGACTCGTCGCGCCCATCAGAACCCCCCGCAGGTTGTGCGCAAGCTATGCCAAATTTCCAATTCGCTTAGCAAGATAGGGGGCACGGTCACCGCCACGCGAGGTGGCTGTGCGCATTAGGTTCACGTCAGAACGAACGTCACCGCTTCGAAAACGCCCCGTATCTCTACATGCCGAGGACTATTTACCTAGACCCGCGCGTCGCGTAGCCGCTGATCGAGTAACGCGATCAATTGCGCGCTACACGATTCATAGGTCTGTCGCGCTTCGGCATAGCGGCGGGCTCGCGGCCGGTTCCAGATCAAGATCAGACACAGCAACCATCCGATGCTGATCAGGTCACCGACGACCACGTATAGGGCCTGTCCGGTGGAAGCCGTCAGTCCAAAGGCGACCAGGGGTGGAATGAACGCCGTCCAAAAATAGCCGTGACCTGGGCGTGCAGGCGCGGTGAGTCCGATAGCATCGGTGAAGGCCTTCAGGTGGAGGTCGCTGTTCCCGGTGCTGTGGTTGTAAAGGCCGACATAATATTCGCCGCCGCTTTCCGGCGACGACAGGAACACGCGCGACATGCGATGGCCGTCGGTCGCGACGATGCCGTCGTCCACCTGTAGTTCCGGGCCCTGGTCGAACTTCACAAAGTAGCGGTTGTGCGTAAAGTTGTGCGACGAGACGCTCATGTGCAAGGGGCGAATATAGCCTGTCCCCTGGTGCAAAAGGCTGCCGGCACTGTCCGCCGAGGCTTGAAGCGAAGTTTCCGTCCACATCACGGCACCATGAACCGTACCGGTCTCGAGCCTGAGCTTTAAGTTAGAGATATCCGCCATTTCCGCTCCCGGCCGCCAGACCGGCAGCTTCCGCGGACTATTCGTCAGCAGGCGTGGTGGGATCAATATGCCGGAAAAGAAAAAGCCCGGCGGCCGTTTGGGCCGCCGGGCAGGATCGCGCCTTTGATGACAAGGGGCGCGTTGGCGTTGAGCGTCAGGCCGCGACCGGCATCTGTACCGGCGGCAGGCGATTGCCTAGATTGCCCAGCGTGCCGATCACCGCGCGGCGCATCGGATGCCAGAAGGCGGAGAGCGTCAGCAGCGCCGATCCGATCACGAACGCGGTGAAGGCCATCGACAGTTCGACCGCACCTGCCTGCTGGAACAGCATCGACAAAGCGTAGAGAACATAGGCCAGGCTCGACACCAACAAGGCACGGCGGTCGATCGCCAGCGCGATGAAGGCGAACACCAGGTACAGCGCCATCACGATCAGGGCCTGGGCAACCCCGATCTGGCCCTGGAACACGCCGAGCATATGGAACACCGAATGCGCGATCATCGGTGCGGCGGCGAGGTGCAACCAGAAGGCGACATCGCTGCGCCGTGTCGTGCGGGTCAGGTCCGATCCGTCCCACCACATCGCAAGCGCGAAGGTGCCGATGCCGCCGATCAACACCAAGGGGAAGATGCCATCCTCACTGACGTGCGTCACCGCGACATACAGCGCGACCAGGGCGGCAACGCCGCTTGCCGCGCCCACGGCAACGGTGATCGGCACCATGAACCGCTTCCAGTGCAGCCAGGTCGCACCACCGGTCACCAGTGCGATGCCGGTCGCGATGAGCGCATTGGTCTGGTCGCTCCAATCGGGGTTGATGTCGACCAGCGTGCCGACCATCGTCGCCGCGACGCCGCCGGCGAACGCGAGCAGCAAAATGATGCTGGGAAGCGCCATGCGCCGGACGCGGGTGAAATATTCGGCCAACGCCCAGGCTGCGACCGCGACGCCGAGCCCGCCCAAGCCCGTCTTTACCCAACCGCCGAGCCAGCCGATCGACGTCAGCAACAGCGCGATGGCGATACCGACGAATATGTCGTTGAACCCGGTCAACAGCCGGAAGCTTTCCTCGTCGACCGCGGGCGACGCGCGCGTCGCGGCGATATGCTGGCGGAAAGCGTCGGCAGTCGACTGCGGGATGACTCCCGCCGCCACCGCGCCCTCCAGGTCGCTTTCACTATACATGGCACTCCTCCTCTGAGGAGATCATGTACCATAAGTGATTTAGTGTAGCAACACACTAAAGGGGATCAGTGCTGTCGGCCGGCCCGATGAGCGGTCAGCACCGCGTCGTAATTGCCGAGCACGCGTTCCTCGAGATCGGTATCGCAATATTCGACCACCTCGGCGATCTTGCCGTCACGGAAGTGGAAGATGAAGCAATAATGGTTGCCGTACCGCTGGCCGGATTTGAGCATCACGTCGCCGCGCACTTCCGCGACGACCATCTCCCCTTCCGCCACCAGATTGATCGCGCGTGCGGTATAGTCTGTCGCGAACAGGTCGAAGAGGGGACGCAGCAGGTCGCGATGGATCGCCTCCTGACCATCGAACCGCCGGGACCAGCTGCAATGGCCCGGAAAGCGCCAGACATAGTCTGGATGAACCGATGCGGCGAAAACACTGCGATCGCCATGCGCCATCGCGGCATAGATGCGTTCGATCACTTGCTTGTTCCGCTCGGCGCTCATGACATTCTCCTTATCCCGCAACAGCATGCCCTCGGGTTGACTATCCAGAAAATGAATAGTTCTGATATCGCGCATGTCGGAATTGGATATTGGTCGCTACGACCTGAACTTGTTGCGTGCCCTGTTGGCGATGATCGAAAGCGGCAGCGTCACCCGGGCTGCGCAGATAATATCGGTTTCGCAGCCCGCTATGAGCCGTATCCTTGCTCGCTTGCGCGAGGATTTCGGCGACCCGTTGCTGGTGCGCAGCGGTGCGGGGATGAAGCGCACGCCGCGAGCGGAGTCGCTTGCGGAGCCGGTCCGCGCTTTGCTCAAGCAAGCGGCCGCCTTGTATGAGGGCGTATCGTTCGATCCGGAAACCGCGCAGCGCGTGTTCCGGGCAGCGATCCCCGACGTCGTCGCCGCGACTCTGCTGGCACCGTTGATCGAGGCGATGGCGCGTGAGGCGCCTGGTTGCCGGATCGACCTCATTCCCTGGCCGCGGCCGAACGATCCGGTGATCGCCACGCTCGATTTCGCGATCAGCACCGACACGACCTTGTTCGCCGGGCTCCGCATGGCGCCGTTGTTCGACGATCATGACGTGCTCGCGGTGCATGTCGGGCAGCCGGCGACGTGGCGGCAAGTGCTCGAAATGCTCGACGCGCCGCATGTCGCGGTGGTCGGCGCGGGCGCGACGAGCGATCCGGTCGACGACTGGCTATCTGATCAGGGCCTGCACCGCCGCATCGCCGCGGTGGTGCCGCATTACCTGCAAGCGCTGATGACGGTCGCCCGGACCGATCTCGTCGCCATCCTTCCGTCGCGGCTGATTGCTGCCTACGGACCGAAGCTCGACGTGCGCGCGGTCGAGCTGCCGATCGAGCAGAGCATCGACCGGCATTTCCTGTTCCACCCGGTCGAGCGCGACGCCGACGCGGCGTCGGCGTGGCTGCGGGATTTGATCCAACGGACAGTGGGGGATTGATTGCTCAATTCCTCCCCGAGCTTGGCTCGGGGAGGGGGACCATTGCACAGCAATTGTGGAGGGGAATGGCGGCGTCATCGCCTCGCATCCCACCTCGCTTCGCTCGGCCCCGCCACCACCCGCTTCGCGGTCGGTCCCCCTCCCCAAGCGAGCTTGGGGAGGATTTTAGATCAGCCCCCGGTCAGCTTCTTCATGATCGACATCGACTGTTCGTTGCCCGATTGCGGAGTCAGTTCGCCGCTGCGGTCGGTGATCTCGGCCCAGTGCGCCGCGACGCCTTCGGGCGACAGGTCGTCGCCGGTCAGCAGCTTGCCCTGGGTCAGCGTGACGTATGCCGCCTGGAACACGCCGGCGCCGGCGCCGACGATGGCGTTGGTCGGCGCGTCCTCGCTGACCAGATAGAGTGCGGCGGGGGCGACCTTCTCCGGCGCGAACGCCTTGAACGCCTCGGCCGGGAACAGATCCTCGGTCATCCGCGTGCCCGCGGTCGGGGCGATCGTGTTGACCTTGATATTGTACTTCGCGCCTTCGAGGTAGAGCGTCTTGGTCAGCCCGGCGAGGCCAAGCTTGGCGGCGCCGTAATTGGCCTGGCCGAAATTGCCGAACAGCCCGGTCGACGACGCGGTCATTAGGATGCGGCCATAGGCCTGTTCGCGCATCGTCGCCCATACCGCCTTGGTGCAATTGGCCGATCCGTTGAGATGGACGTCGACGACGAACTTGAAATCGGCCGGCTCCATATTGGCGAAGCTCTTGTCGCGCAGCACCCCGGCATTGTTGATCAGGATGTGGACGCCGCCCCAGGCTTCTTTCGCCTTGGCGACCATCTCGACCATCTGCTCATATTCGGTGACGCTGCCGCCGTTCGACATTGCCTCGCCGCCCGCGGCCTTGATCTCTTCGACGACCTTGAGCGCGGCGTCCGAATGACCGGTGCCGTCGCGCGCGCCGCCCAGGTCGTTGACGACGACCTTCGCGCCGCGTGCCGCCAGCGCCAGCGCATATTCGCGGCCCAGGCCACCGCCTGCGCCGGTCACGATGGCTACCTTGTCATCGAAACGGATGGTCATTCAATCGCTCCCTAATGTTTCGCACGCTTCCTAGGGTTTTTGCTGCGCTGCGCAATAGTCCGTACCCAAAATACGAAAAACCCGGCGCGGGCGTGCCGACCCGCGCCGGGAGAGGGAGCTTACGACCCGTTTCTTATACTTATTTGGGATCGTGCCGCTGGACGCACTTGTCGAACTGACCGCGCTTGCAGGGCGGGTAGCTTGCCAGCGGTGCGGGCGGCGGAAACGCCACGTCGGGCGGCGGCGCCGGCTGAAACACAATTGTCGCGCCCGGCGGGGGCGGGGGCGCCGGCGGCGGGGCATAGCCCCCCGGGGGATCGCCCGCGCTTTGCGCGGGGGGCGGCTGGGTCGATGCCGGAGTCTCCTGCGCCAATGCAGGCATCGTCGCAGCGATGGCGGCCAAAAGGATCAATCTCATCCCGACCTCCTCAGGTACGGCGGAGCCGGGCGTCGACCGGCTCCGCTTCGATTCAGGCGGTCAGAGCGCTCATTTCCCCGGCGGGCGGGGCGTGGTGTGCAGGCGCGCGCCGTTCGGCGCCGAATGCTCCTTGCAATGATCGACGACGGTCTTGGTGCACCATGGCACGTCAGCACCGGTAGCAGGAGCCGCAGCGTCCGGCAGGGGTTGCACGACCGGTGTCGAGGGTCCCATCGTCATGGTCGCGGCACCAGCCGGCGGTCCGGGGGGGGCGGGCATCGGCGCTGGCGGCGGCGGCGTTGGCTCGGCGGGAGCCGGCGCGGTCTGGGGGTCGGGGGCGGGTGACGGCGCGGGTGCGTTCTGCGCGATGGCGGGCATCGCGATCATGGCGGCCGCCGCAATGAGTATCAGCTTCATGCGATTCTCCTGGTTCTTCACAAACTCTGCGTGACAGGGGGCCAAACGCGTCACATTTGAATTTGCTCCCTCGTTTCGGATGCGATTCCTTACGCTCCCGAATCGAGGGCGTAGCCCGCCGATCGCACGGTCCGGATGACGTCGGGTCTGTCGCCGCGATTGATCGCCTTGCGCAGGCGCCGGATATGGACGTCGACGGTGCGGCTTTCGATGTCGCTGTCATGTCCCCATACCGCGTCGAGCAGGCGCTCGCGGCTGAACACCCAGCCGGGATGTTCGAGGAAATGCTTGAGCAGGCGGAATTCGGTCGGGCCCAGCGGCACGACTTCGCCGCTGCGGCGGACCTTATGCCCCACCGTATCCATCTCGATATCGCCATAGGTCAGCTGCTCGCCGGCCAGCGCGGGGCGGACGCGCCGCAATACCGCACCGACCCGCGCGACCAGTTCGCGTGGGGAAAACGGTTTGGTGACGTAATCGTCGGCGCCGGTTTCCAGCCCGCGGACGCGGTCCTCTTCCTCGCCGCGCGCGGTCAGCATGATGATCGGAATGTTCGCGGTTTCGGGCATGCGACGAAGGCGCCGGCACACCTCGATCCCCGACAGCCCCTCGACCATCCAGTCGAGCAGGACGATATCGGGGGTCGCTTCCTTGGCGAGCAGCAACGCCTCTTCGCCGTCGGGCGTGTGCGCGACTTCGAAATCCTCGCGTTTGAAATGATAGACGAGCAATTCCGCCAGCGCGGCGTCGTCTTCAACCAGCAACATCTTGGCGCGTGCCATCACATTTCCCCTGACTTGCCGCGCTCACGCTCGGTCATTTGCGTGCCGGTGGCGGCGAAATAAATCATCTCGGCGACGTTGGTCGCGTGGTCGCCGATCCTCTCCAGGTTCTTGGCGACGAACAGCAGGTGCGCGACCTGGCTGATCGTCGCGGGATTTTCGACCATATAGGTCACCAGCATGCGGAAGATGCTGTCGTAGAAATCGTCGAGCGCCTGATCGCGGATGCAGACGTCGACCGCCGCTTGCTGATCGCGCGCTGCGAAAGCGTCGAGCGCGTCGTGCACCATTTCGGCGGCCATCTTGCCCATCGCCGGAAGGACCGAAATCGGTTCGATACGATGCTCGCTCTCGATCATCGGCACGCGCTTGGCGATATTCTTGGCATAGTCGCCGATCCGTTCGATCACGCCGGCGATCTTGAGCGCCGCGACCACTTCGCGCAGGTCGTTGGCCATCGGCGCCCGCAGCGCGATGATGCGAACAGCCAATGTCTCCACCTCGGCCTCGATCACGTCGATCTGCTTGTCGGCGAGGCGGACTTGCTGCGCCAGGTCGAGATCGACCCGCTGCAAGGCATTCATCGCATCGTGGATCGCGCGCTCGGCCAGACCACCCATCTGGCTGATCAGGCCGCGCAGCTGACCGATCTCGTCGTCGAAGACCTTGACCGTATGTTCCTGGCCGGTTGCCATTGGCTCGAACTCCTCAGCCATAACGGCCAGTGATGTAATCGCGCGTCCGCTCCTCGCGCGGGTTGGTGAAGATGTCGGACGTCTGACCATATTCGACCAGCTGGCCGAGGTGAAAGAAGGCGGTGCGCTGCGACACGCGGGCGGCTTGCTGCATATTGTGGGTGACGACGACGATCGCGTAGCGACCCTTCAGTTCGTGGATCAGTTCCTCGATCTTGGCCGTCGCGATCGGGTCGAGCGCCGAGCACGGCTCGTCCATCAGGATTACTTCGGGATCGACCGCGATCGCGCGCGCGATGCACAGCCGCTGTTGCTGGCCGCCCGACAAAGCGGTGCCGCTGTCCGACAAGCGATCCTTGACCTCGCCCCACAGCCCGGCGCGCGCCAGCGAACGTTCGACGATGCGGTCCATGTCGGCCTTGGTCGACGCCAGGCCGTGGATGCGCGGGCCGTAAGCGACATTCTCGTAGATCGATTTGGGGAAGGGATTGGGCTTCTGGAACACCATGCCGACGCGCGCGCGCAGCTGAACCACGTCCATCTCGCGCGCATAGACGTCCTCGCCGTCCAGGCGGATATCGCCTTCGATCCGCGCCGAGGCGATCGTGTCGTTCATCCGGTTGAGCGTGCGCAGAAAAGTGGATTTGCCGCAGCCCGACGGGCCGATGAACGCAGTCACCTTGTCCTGGTCGATATCGATCGACACGTCGCTGATCGCTTTGGTCGCGCCGTACCAGACGCTGACATTGCGCGCGGTCATCTTGTGGTCAATCGAGGGTTTGTCGTCGGTCACCAGCGGGTCTCGAAACGGTTGCGAAGGTAGATGGCGATGCCGTTCATCGCCAGCAGGAAGACGAGAAGCACGATGATCGCGGCCGAGGTCTTTTCGATGAAGCCGCGGCTTACCTCATCCGACCACAGGAAGATCTGGACCGGCAGTACCGTCGACGGGTCGGTCAGCTTGCCCGGCGGCGTGGCGATGAACGCGCGCATGCCGATCATCAGCAGCGGCGCGGTCTCACCCAGCGCGCGCGCCATGCCGATGATCGTCCCGGTCAAAATGCCCGGCAATGCGAGCGGCAATACGTGGTGGAAGACGACCTGGACCGGGCTGGCCCCGAGCGCGAGCGCGGCGTCGCGGATCGACGGCGGTACCGCCTTGATCGCGTTGCGGCTGGCGATGACGATCACCGGCATCGTCATCAACGCGAGCGTCAGACCCCCGACCAAAGCGGCGGAGCGCGGCAGCTGGAAGGTGTTGAGGAACACCGCGAGGCCGAGCAGGCCGAAGATGATCGACGGCACCGCGGCGAGGTTGTTGATCGACACCTCGATCAGGTCGGTCCAGCGGTTCCGCGGAGCATATTCCTCGAGATAGAGCGCCGAGAGCACGCCGATCGGGAAGGCGAGGGCGAGCGTGACCAGCATCGTCAGCAACGACCCCTTGAGCGCGCCCCAGATGCCGACCGCGGTGGGATCGGTCGAATCCGATCCCGACAGGAAGCTCCAATTGAACCCAGTGCGTAATTGCCCGGCCTCGGTCAGCTTCTGCGCGCGCTGCTCGGCCTGGGGCGTACCATCGGCCTTGGCCGCGGTATCGATGTCGGTCGCGGCGGGGAGCCACAACGTCGTCCGCCCGCCCGCGAGCGCCGGATCGGCCTTGAGCGCGCGGCGTACGATCGTGTCCGCGCCATCAGAGAACAACGCCGGCCCCTCGGTGCCGTATCGCGCAGCAGCGGCGCGATCGACCACCGCATCGAGCTCCGCGCCGGCGAGCGCGAGATCGGCGCCCGGCCCCTTGATCCGATCCGGCGTCAGGCCGAGCCCGGCGGCAGGGAAGTCGATCGGCAAGGCGATTTCGGTCGTCACGAAGCCGCGCGCGCCGTTGGCCATCATCGTCACCAGCAGGAAAAGCAGGAAGCTCACCGACAGCACGATCGCCGTCAACCCAAACAGCCGGAAGCGGCGTTCGGCGGCATAGCGGCGGCGGACGCGCCGCTCCATCTGGGCGGTCTTCCAATCGGTCGGCACGCGTTCGACCGCGGCGGGGTCGAGCGGCCTATTCATAGGCTTCCCGATACCGTTTCACGACGGTGAGCGCGATGATGTTGAGCAGCAAGGTGATGACGAACAGGGTCATCCCCAGCGCGAACGCGGCCAGCGTCTTGGGGCTGTCGAAGCTCGCTTCACCGGTCAGCAAATCGACGATCTGCTTGGTGACCGTGGTCGCCGAATTGAACGGGTTGAGGCTGATCGTCGCCGCGCCAGAGGCGGCCATCACCACGATCATCGTTTCCCCGATCGCGCGGCTGATCGCCAGCAGGATGCCGCCGACCACGCCCGGCAAAGCGGCTGGCAGCAGCACGCGGCTGATCGTTTCGCTCGGCGTCGCGCCCATCGCCAGGCTGCCGTCGCGCATCGCCGCCGGAACCGCGGCGATCGCGTCGTCAGCCATCGAGGAGACGAACGGAATGATCATCACGCCCATCACCAGCCCCGCCGCCAATGCGCTTTCGGACGTGGCGCCGGGTATCCCGATGGCCACGCCCAATTGACGCAGTGCCGGGCCGACGATCAGGGCGGCGAAATAGCCGTAAACAACGGTCGGAACGCCCGCGAGGATCTCCAGCGTCGGCTTCATCCAGGCGCGCAGCCGGGGCGAGGCATATTGCGTCAGGTAGATCGCGCTCATCAGGCCGAACGGGATCGCCACCAGCATCGCGATGACCGCACCGATGAAGAAGGTTCCCCAGAATAGCGGCACCGCGCCCAGGCTGGCGCCCGGATTGCGGGGATCGACGACCTGCGGACTCCAATGCGTGCCGAACAGGAAATCGGTGATCGGCACGGTCCCGAGGAAACGCGCGCTCTCCACCAGTAACGAGGCGACGATGCCGATCGTCGTCAGGATCGCGATGAGCGAGGCGGCGAGCAGGCCGGCCATCACGATCCGCTCGATCCTGGTGCGCGCATTGAACCCCGGGCGAATACGCAGGAAAGCGACGGCGCCGCCGGCAAGGCCGAGCAGCAAGGCGGTCGCGCCGCCGATCCAGCCATAGCGGGCCTGCTCCACGGCATAGGCCGGCGCAAGCTGGGTCGAGATGGCGTTGAGCGGCGTGCGGTGGCGGTCGTTGGCAATCGCACGCGCCTCCGACAGGATCGCCGCGCGCTCGAAACCGGGGGGCGGAAGCTGCGCCGCCGCCGGTGTCCTGAGCACGGCGTCGGTCGCCAGGCCGGGAGCGCATGCTCCCCAGATTGCGAGGAACAGCAATGGCGGCAGCACGGTCCACATCGCGGCGAACGAGCCGTGATGCCGGGGCAATGACGAGAAACGCTGCCCTGGTGCCTTGCGGAACGCGATCGCGCGGACGCGCCCCGACAGCCAGGCGATCAGCCCGAGCCCCGCGACGAGGAAAAGAAGCGCGAAGGTCGTCACGTCAGCTCAACGTCTTCGGGTCGAGCAAGGTCTGGCGCTGCACGATCGTCGCCGAGTGCGCGCGCACATCGGCGGGTGCCGAGATCAGCCCGCGGCGAACAAGGGGCCCGTCGGGTGCCCAGGATTGCGCATAAGCGTTGAGGAATGCCCGGAGGTTGGGGATCGCGCTCAGATGCGCTTTCTTGACATAGAGGAAGAGCGGCCGCGAGCCCGGATAGCGGCCGCTGGCGATCGTTTCGTAGGTCGGCTCGATGCCGTTGAGCGGTACGCCGTTCAATCGGTCCTTATTCTCTTCCAGATAGGAATAGCCGAAAATGCCGATCGCGTTGGGATTGGCCTGGAGTTTCTGGACGATCAGATTGTCGTTCTCGCCCGCGTCGATATAGGGGCCGTCGTCGCGCACCCGGGTACAGGTCTTGGCGAAATCGTCCGGGCGCGTCTCGCGGACCGCGGCCATCTCCGGCATCATCTGTTCGCAGCCGCGCGCCAGGATCAGCTCGGCGACGGCGTCGCGCGTGCCGCTGGTCGAGGGCGGGCCATAGACCTGGATGGCGATCGCCGGCAGCGTCGGATTGACGTCGTGCCACGTTTTGGCGCGGTTGCGTCGTCCGCCGGGATCGGCCGACAGCGCCTTGTAAACGTCGATCGGCGTGAGTTGCAGCTTCGGCCCGTCATTGGCTTCGGCGAAAGCGACGCCGTCCTGCCCGATCTGGATTTCCAGCAAGTCGCCGGCGCCGTTGGCCGCGCACGTCCGATATTCGCTTGCCTTGATCCGCCGGCTGGCGTCGGCAATGTCGGGATATTGGCCGCCCAGTCCCTTGCAGAACAGGTTCAGGCCGCCGCCAGTGCCGGTCGATTCGATGACTGGCGCCGGCACGCCCGGATTGGCCGCGACGAATTGTTCGGCAACCAGGGTGGTGAAGGGATAGACGGTGGAGGAGCCGACCACGCTGATCCGGTCGCGCCCGGCCCCGGCCATCGCCGCCTGGTCCTGGCATGCCGCTAGCAACAGGGATGCCGCGCCGACGAGCGCGATCGAGCGAATCATGATGGGCCTTCCCGCCAGGGAGCGACTCGCCCCCTTGCCGGCGCGCTATCACGCCGGTTTCGGGCCCTCTGTGACAGTCGCGTTACCCTTTGATGACAATGCGGCCGGCAACAGGATCGTCACTACCGTGCCGCGCCCGACCTGACTGGCGATATCGAGGCGGCCGCGATGGCGCTCGACGATGTGCTTGACGATCGCGAGGCCAAGACCGGTCCCGCCGAGCGCACGGCTGCGTCCCGAATCGACTCGGTAGAAACGCTCGGTCAGCCGCGGAATATGCTCTGGTGGGATGCCGTCGCCTTCATCGCCGACCGACAGGCGAACCATGTTGCTGGCGTCGCGCGACAGCTTGACCGTCACCGGCGTTCCGGCGCGGCCATATTTCATCGCGTTGCCGATCAGATTGTGCAGCGCCTGGCTCAACTGGACGCGATCGCCGCCGACCGGCGGTACGTTGGCGGCGATATCGGTGACGATTTCGGCTGCACGTTCATCCGCGCTGTCCATCATCTCCGAATGAACTTCCGAAACAAGATCGGCGAGATCGACCGAGGCGTCGGGCAGGCGGTATTTTTCGGCCTCGATCCGGCTGAGCGAGATCAGGTACTCGACCAGCCGCTGCATCCGCCGGGCCTCGTCGGCCATGACCTTGAGGAAGCGGTCGCGCATCGCCGGGTCTTCGCCGGCGCCATCGGCCAGCGTCTCGGCGAAGCCGAGGATCGAGGCGAGCGGAGTGCGCAATTCATGGCTGGCATTGGCGACGAAATCGACCCGCATCCGCTCGGCGGCATAGCTGCGCGTCTGGTCGATCAGATGCGCGACGCGACGCCCGTCGGGCAGATCGGTGACGCGCAATTCCCAGCGCTGGTCGAGCGTGCCGAGACCGACGAGATTGATCGCCTCGGACGATCCCTCGCCGATCGGCGCGGTCAATCGCTCGGCGGCAGCCGGGTGGCGGATCGCGAGCCGCACGTCCTGCCCGGTGATGTGGTTGCCGAGCACGTCGCGCGCGGCACCGTTCGCTTCCTCGACGCGGCCACCGGCGATTACCAGCACCGGCTCCACGATCGCATCGAGCACCGATCCCAGCCTGGCCGGAGCGGGACCGGCTGCTTCTGGCTCGGCAGGGTCGGCGGGGGTTGGGTCGACGCCCAATGTCACCAGGCCGGCGATGATCCCGCCGACCAGCGCGACCAGTGCGCTCGCCACGTCGCCCGACAGGATGAACACGCCAATCGCCGCCACCGAAGCGGCGAGCATGCCGAGCATGAAGCGGGGGCCGAAGCGGGTCGTCATTGCCCGGTGGTTCCTAGGGCGTGCGCCGATCAGCGGCAATGGCGTGCCCAATGCGCGCGGTAACCATTTCATCGGCTTGTCAGTCGCTCGCTAATGTGAAAGGCGTCTCAACCATGGACGAGAACACGACCGATCGTCAGCCGAACGAGCCGCATCCGACGCGTCGCCGTGCGCTGATGCTCGGCGCCGCGACCGCTTCTGTGGTCATCTCGATCCGCCCCGCGCTTGCGCAGACCAATGCCTCGGTGCTGACTTGCGAGATACCGGTGCCCGATGCCGGCCGTGCGGGCATGTACGTCGCCGCCGACGGCTCGCTCGTGCCCAACGGGACCAAGGATGCGTTTCCCGGCACGACCAAGCCGTTCAAGGCGGAGGATGTCCGCACCGCGCTCAACGGCGGTACCTTGCCCGGTACCACCGACGAACAGAGCCGCGCTTATACCGCCTATATCCGCCGCCTGCAGCACGGTACCGCCGGCTTCACCTGCTTCGCCTCGCTGCAGATGCCGCGCGGCTGAGCCGCCGGACGTCGGGAGATGGCGATCCTCTATCGCGCCGCATCGCCCGACAGCCTGATCGTGGTGCCGGTCGATCTGCTCACCGCCATCTACCACCGTTCGTCAGGCCAAACCCATCTCATGGCATCGCCGGCGCCCGAAATTCTGGAGGCACTGGCCGAAAAACCTCTCGGTGCCGAAGCTCTGCTGGCGAAATTGCGCGCCGATTACGACCTGGTCGACGCCGATCCCGCCGCGCTGATCGCGCGGCTCGACGAACTGGTCGAAACAGGACTCGTCGAGCGGCGATGAGGCACGTTTTCTCGGTCGCGATCGGCCCGGTCGGATTCCGCGTCGGATCTGACTGGCGCGGACCGGTCGCCGCTCTCGAACAGCTCTATGCGAGCTACCCCAAACCACGGGACGGCATCGCCGACTTCACCGTCCGGCTGTTCGCCGATCGTCCGTGGCGGCGCTTCTTTCGGCCCAAGGTGATGATCGGCGGCGACTTCGTCTTGCCCGAGGCCGCGCCGCTCAGCCTCGAACACGGGCTGCTCGCGGCGGAAATGGCGATGAACCTGCAAATGGCGCTCGGCCAGCGGCGCTACCTGCTGCTCCACGCTTCGGCGGTCGAGCGCGATGGCAAGGCGCTGGTGATGACCGGCCTGTCCGGCGCGGGCAAGTCGACGCTGGCGGCGTTGCTGATGACGCGTGGCTGGCGGCTGATGGGCGACGAATTCGCGCTGCTCGACCCGGCGACCGGCCTGATCCACGCCTTTCCGCGCCTGATCAGCTTGAAGAACGAAGCTATCGCAGTGATGCTAGAGGCGGTTCCTGAGGGCACCTTCGGTCCGTTGCTGGCCGACACGCCGAAGGGGGCGATCCGCCATCTGGTCCCTGATGTGCGGTCGGTTGCCGCGATGCTCGAACCTGCGCGGCCAGCGCTGATCCTGTTTCCGACGTTCGGACACGAAGCCGCGACGCGCGAGGTCGCGCCCAGCGAAGTGTTCGTCCGCCTGACCCAGGCGTCGACCAATTACGTCGCACTCGCGGAACGCGGCTTCACGGCGTTGACGAGATTGGTCGCAGAGACTCCGGCACGCGCGATCGACTATCCCGATACCGAAAGCGCGATCGGGCAGGTGGAAGCGTTGTGGCGCGCGCTGTGACTCCTAAAACTTCGACCTATCACGGCTCCCCGGCGAAGGCCGGGGCCCAGTATCGACGAAGTGTGCTGGCTTGGATTGCGCTCGCCAACGGAGGACACCGTAGCTGGGCCCCGGCCTTCGCCGGGGAGGCGTATTAAGGATGGCGGACGGTATGTTGCTCGCTCGCGCGCTGGCCGATCCTTCGTCGGTCGCGACGCTCGACGGCGCAGGCTGGCAGGACCTGCTGACCATGGCCCGCGCCGAATTGCTGAGCGCAAGCCTCGCGCATCGCCTCGACGGGATCCCCAAGCCCGAAGCCGCCCAGCGTTTCCTCGAGGACGCCAAGGCGTCGTACGCGCAAGGCCGCCTCGTCGCCCTGTGGGAAGTCGAGATGGCGCGGCGGGCGCTCGGCGATCTCGGCGTGCCGGTCGTCCTGCTCAAAGGCAGCGCCTTCATCGCCGCCGGGCTGGCGGCAGGGCAGGGGCGGTTCGTCGGCGATCTCGACATATTGGTGCCGCGCGCCGAGCTCGATCGCGTCGAGGCGGCGTTGCTTGGTGCCGGATGGGAATGGGTCAAGCCCGATCCCTATGACGATGCTTATTATCGCCGCTGGATGCACGAATTGCCGCCGCTGATCCATCGTGAGCGCGATCGGATGATCGACGTCCACCACACGATCCTGCCGCTGACCGCGCGCCCGACGCCTGATGCCGACGCGCTGATCGCCGACAGCATTACGCTGCCGAACGGTCTGCGCATGCTCAATTCCGATGATATGATCTGCCACGCCGCTGCGCATCTGTTCGCGGACGGTGATCTGTCGGGCGGGATGCGCAATCTGTGGGACATCCACTGCCTGGTCGACGATTTCGGCGTCGCTGGCCTGGCCGAACGCGCGCGGCGACACGGCTTGACCTCGGCGGTACGCCGCGCGCTGCGGTTGTCCCATGCGCTGTATGGCACGCAATTGCCCGATGGTTGGGCGCGTTCGGCAAGCGATGACGATCTCTATCTGCGCCGACTGACGGCGCGTGACGGTTGGGGGCGGCAGACGCGTCCGGTTACCCGGCTTGGCTTCTATGTGCGCTCGCATTGGCTGCGCATGCCGCCGCTGATGCTGGCGCGGCACCTCTGGGCCAAATGGCGCAAAGAGGCGGGCTGACGACCACCGGATCGCGATGATATGAAGCGGCGATTCGGGGGAGATCGTCATGACCAGAAAGTGGATTGCCCTGGCGATCGTCGGGTTGTGCGTGGGCAACGGCGCGGCCTGGGCGGAAAGCGCGCAGATGCGCGGCAAGTTTCCGGCCAATGTCCGCGAGGCCGACATGCTCGAAAACGTCGTGGTCGATCGCTTCAACGGCCGCGACGGGCGCCAGTTCGAAGCGGCGCTCGAGCAGGCGATAGGCGTCCCCGCCGGCCGGCCCGATGGCGTGCTGTCGGGCGGCGTCACGACCGGAGTCGAGGAAAGCAAATACCAAGGCAATGAGGAACGCTGCGTCGAATGGAAGGACGGCAAGCAGGACGGTACCTGCACCAAGAAGGCCAAGGTCGACCTGCCGTGCTTCCGTCGGGTTATCAACCTGACCGTCAGCGTTCGCCTGCTCCGCGTCGCCGACACCATGCCGGTCTGGTCGGACAACAAGCCGTCGCGTGATGAGACGAGCTGGTGCCAGGGCAAGGCGCCCTGGCGCACCACCGAGGAAGCGGTGTCGGCAATGATCAATGATCTGGCGCAGAAGATCCGCCTCGACGTGCGGCCGCGCTGGGAGACTTACAAGGTCCGCTTTCGCGAGGATCGCGCCGGCATGCCGAAGGACATCGGCGTCGAGTTCAAGGACATCGTGAAACTGTCCAACCGCGACGTGACTTCGGCGTGCAGGCAATGGGCCGATCTCAACGGCCGCCTGCCCGATCATCCGTCGGTGCTCTACAATCTCGGCGTGTGCGCGGAAGCGACAGGACGGTATTCCGACGCCGAGTCCTTTTATCGTTCGGCGCAAGCGGCGCTGCCGAAACGATCGAGCGACATGGCGGATTCGGCGGATCGCCTCGCGCGTCTGATGATCGCGCGCGCCGATGACGAGGAGCGGGCGCGACGACCGGGCAATCCGCGCTAGCAGTGTTACCCGCGCTGCGGCAGACTGATCGCCAGAGGGACAGGAGGGCGACGATGCGTTTCGCGATTGTGTTGGCCGCTGCGGCGGCGCTGGGGGGCTGCTCGATGGGGCAAGACATGTCCGCCACGGATTCCGCGGTGGCCGATTTCCACGCCAAGCTGAACAACGGTCAGTTCACGGCGATCGCCGCGGCGGCCGGACCGGAAATGAAGAATGGCGGCGTCGATTTTCCTGTCTTTATCGAAAAGATCCACGCCAAACTCGGCACCTTCAGGTCGACCGCGCGGCAGGGGTTCAACGACAATATCAATAATGGCGATCACACCTTCACGGCGAGCTATGCCAGCGTCTATTCGACCGGACCCGCGAGCGAGAATTTCGTTTATCGGTTGAACGGCGGAAAGCCCGTCCTGATCGGCTATCACGTCGAGTCGGCGGCTTTGCTCAAATAGTTGGCTGTGTCTCGGCCATGCGAATGAGCGTCGGCAGCAAGTCGCGATAATTGGCGAAGATCGCATTGGCACCCGGAACCCCGCCGCCGTCCGGAGCGAACACCGCGACCGGAACGCCGGCAGCCCGTGCCGCGTCCACGTCATAGATCGAATCCCCGACAAATGCCGCTGGCCGGGCATCGCCGCACTTGCGCAGCATGAGGTCGATCGGTGCGCGATCCGGCTTCATCGCGGCGAGACCCGGCGTATCGCCGCCGATGATACAGGTGAAGCGATCGGTAAGGCCCAGTGCGTCGAGCAATGTAAGGGAGAAGCGTTCGCGCTTGTTGGTCACCACGGCCAACGCGACCCCCAGCTCTCGCAGCGTGTCCAACGCCGCGACGACGCCCGGAAACGGACGCGTATGGTCAACGATATGCGCGGCATAGAAGGCAAGCATCCCGGGCAGCAGATCGTCGAGCCGCTCGTCTCCGCCTGTTGCGATCAGCGCCCGTTGCAGCATCACGCCAGACCCGCCGCCGATCATTGGCCGCACCTGCTCGATCGCCAGCGGCGGTCGATCGATCTCGGCAAGCGCATGGTTCACCGCCGCTGCCAGGTCGGCGACGCTGTCAACCAAGGTTCCATCGAGATCGAAGCCCACCAGGCCAAAGGGGAAATCGTTCATCCCGCCGCCGCCTGCCAGCATCGCTATGGAAAAGGCAATATGTTCGTGGCAGGGCGCGGGCCACGGAGACGCCCAACATGACCAATCCAATCGCTGCGATCATCCTTGCCGCCGGCATGGGAACGCGGATGAAGTCCGACCTGCACAAGGTCCTCCATCCGATTGCCGGGCGGCCGATGCTGCTGCACCTGATCGACAATGTGCAGACGCTCGACGCTTCGCGGATCGTCGTGGTCGCGGGCGCGCGGCGCGAGCAGGTCGAGGCGGCGGTGACTCCGCTCGGCGTCGAGGTGGCGATCCAGGCAGAACAACTCGGCACCGGCCACGCCGTGCAGCAGGCCGAGACCGCGCTGAATGGCTTCGAAGGCGACGTGCTGATCCTTTATGGAGATGTGCCTTTGGTCTCCACCGCCACGATGGCGCGGATGATCGAGCGACTGCATGGCGAGGGTGACCCGAGCGTCGTCGTGCTGGGCTTCCGTCCCGCCGATGCCGCCGCTTATGGCCGCGTCATCGCCGATAAGGATGGCCGCATCGCGAAGATCGTCGAATATAAGGATGCCTCGGCCGATGAGCGCGCGGTGACCCTGTGCAACTCGGGCCTGATGGCCGTGCGCTCGGCCGATCTGTTCCGGTTGCTGGCCCAGGTGACCAACGAGAACGCCGCGGGCGAATATTATCTGACCGACCTCGCCGAACTGGCGGTGAAGGACGGACGCGGCGCGGTGGTGGTCGAGACAGCGGCCGATGAGGTCGCCGGCGTCAACAGCCGCGCCGAGCTCGCCGCTGTCGATGCGAGCTGGCAGGCGAAGCGCCGTGTCCAGGCGATGGCAGAGGGCGCGACTTTGGTTGACCCGGCGACCGTCTGGTTCTCGTTCGACACGAAAGTCGGTCGCGACGTGCTGATCGAGCCCAATGTTTTCTTCGGCCCCGGGGTCGCGGTGGCCGACGGCGCCACGATCCGCGGCTTCAGCCATATCGAAGGCGCGACGATCGGCAGCGGCGCCGAGGTCGGCCCCTATGCTCGCCTGCGCCCCGGCGCGGTGCTCGGCGAGAAGTCGAAGGTCGGCAATTTCGTCGAAGTGAAGAAGGCGGTGCTCGGCAAGGGCGCCAAGGCCAATCACCTGACCTATCTCGGCGATGCCGAAATCGGCGCCGGCGCCAATATCGGCGCCGGCACGATCACTTGCAATTACGACGGCTTCTTCAAGTACAAGACAGTGATCGGGGAGGGCGCATTCGTTGGTTCCAACTCGGCTTTGGTTGCGCCGGTGACGATTGGCGCGGGCGCGATCGTCGGGGCGGGGTCGACAGTGACCAAGGACGTCGAGCCGGATGCGCTCCGCCTCGTTCGCCCCGACCAGCAGAGCAAGCCCGGCTGGGCCAAGCGTTTCCGCGAGATGATGACGGCGAAGAAGGCGACAAAATAGCGCGCCACCATTGACATGATATCACGATATGATATCACGATATCATCGTGACCCGGATTCTCGCCGACCTTCCCGAAGACGACCTCAAATGGCTCGAGCAGCGCGCGGCCGAACTCGGCAAATCGCGTGCGTCGGTGTTGCGCGAGGCCGTTGCCTCCTACAAGGCGCAATCGCTCAGCGCGAAGGATTCGGATTGGCTGGAAATGGGCGTCGGGTTGTGGGCACGTCACGGCATTTCGATCGACCAGAACGAATATGATCGCCAACGGCGGGCCGAATGGACCAGGCCATGGGACGACGATTATGAGGAAGTCCGCGCGGAATCGCCCGAATATTTTACCGAGGAAGACGATCGGGAGCGGGCGCACTATCTCGCCTTGACGCGGAAGGCTGCGGAGAAACGCAAGGGCGCCGCATGAGCGGCTACAGCCTCGACGCCAACATTCTGATCGACGCCTTGCTCGACCATTCGCCGGCACATCGTGAGATGTCGCGTATCGTGCAGGCGGGCGCGCGCATGTGGATCAGCCGCATGGTCTGGATTGAAGTGTTGTCCAAAGGCAATGACGCGAGCGTGCGCGAGGCCGTGCAGTTTCTCGACCGGTTCGGTTTGGATGAGATCGATGATGAAATTGCCTTGCGCGCGGCCGCCCTTCGACGCGAGCGGCCAAGGCTGAAGTCGCCAGATGCCATCATCCTAGCCACGGCGCAGAGTCGCGGCCGGATCCTGGTGACACGCAATATAAAAGATTTCCCGGCGGAGCTGCCTGGCATCCGCATTCCTTATACCATCTAGCAGGAAAGCTCCCCATCCATGTGCGGAATAATTGGAATCGTTGGCAAGGAACAGGTTGCCGGCCGGCTGGTCGAGGGGCTGCGGCGGATGGAATATCGCGGCTATGATTCGGCCGGCGTCTGCACCGTCCAGGACGGCCAACTGATCCGCCGCCGGGCCGAGGGCAAGCTCAAGAATCTCGAGGCGGTGCTCGCCGCCGATCCTGCACCGGGCACGACCGGAATCGCCCATACCCGGTGGGCGACGCACGGCGCACCGACAACCTCCAATGCGCACCCGCACGCGACCAAAGAGGTGGCGCTGGTCCACAACGGCATCATCGAGAATTTCAAGCCGCTGCGCGAGGCGCTCCAGGCACGGGGCCGCGTGTTCGAGAGCGAGACCGATACCGAAGTCGTTGCGCATCTGGTCAGCGAACAGGTTGAGGCGGGCAAATCGCCGCAGGATGCGGTCAAGTCCGTGCTGCCGCAATTGCGCGGCGCCTTCGCGCTGGCGATCGCCTTCCGCGAGCATCCCGAAATGCTGATCGGTGCGCGGCTCGGCTCGCCGCTGGTCGTCGGTTATGGCGAGGGCGAAACCTATCTCGGTTCGGACGCGCTGGCACTCGCCGGGCTGACCCAGCGTATCGCTTATCTCGATGAGGGCGACTGGGTCGTCATCACGCGCGAGGGTGCGCAGATATTCGACGCCGAGAACAAGCCGGTCGAGCGTGAGATTACCGTGTCGGGCGCGACCGGGGCGATGATCGAAAAGGGCAATTATCGCCACTTCATGCTCAAGGAGATCCACGAGCAGCCGATCGTGGTCGCGCAGACATTGCGCTCGTACATCCGCGGCGTCGAGCAGACCGTCGCGCTGCCGCAGATGGATTTCGACCTGTCGACGGTGAAGCGGATCACGATCGTGGCGTGCGGCACCAGTTTCTATGCTGGGCTTGTCGCCAAATATTGGTTCGAGAGCTTCGCGCGCGTTCCCGTCGACATCGATGTCGCCAGCGAGTTCCGCTATCGCGACCCGGTGTTCGAGGATGGCGGGCTGGCGCTGTTCATCAGCCAGTCGGGCGAAACCGCCGACACGCTTGCGGCGCTCCGCCACGCCAAGAAAGCCGGACAGAAGATCGCCGTCGTCGTCAACGTCCCGACCAGCACGATGGCGCGCGAGGCCGATCTGTTGCTGCCGACGCATGCCGGGCCGGAGATCGGCGTCGCCTCGACCAAGGCGTTCTCTTGCCAGCTCGCGGTGCTTGCCGCGCTCGCCGCGCACCTGGCGGTGGTCAAGGGCAAGATGAGCCGCGAGGAAGAGGTCACGGTGGTCAAGCACCTGATCGAAGCACCCGCCGCGCTCAATGCCGCGCTGGCCTATGACGATGCCATTGCCGGCATGGCGCATCTGATCGCGCCGGCGCGTGACGTGCTCTATCTCGGTCGCGGACCGGACTATCCGCTGGCGCTGGAAGGCGCGCTGAAGCTCAAGGAAATCAGCTATATCCACGCCGAAGGTTATGCGGCGGGTGAGATGAAGCACGGTCCGATCGCCCTGATCGACGAGAATGTGCCGATCATCGTTATCGCGCCTTCCGGGCCGCTGTTCGAAAAGACCGTCAGCAACATGCAGGAAAGCCAGGCGCGCGGTGGCAAGATCGTGCTGATCTCCGACGCCGAGGGTCTGGCCGAAGCGGGGGACGGGTGCCTCGCAACGATCGAGATGCCCAAGGTTCACCCGCTGATCGCGCCGTTGGTGTATGCGGTGCCGGTACAGCTGCTCGCCTATCATGTTGCCGTGGTGAAGGGGACCGATGTGGATCAGCCGCGCAACCTCGCGAAATCGGTCACGGTCGAATAGGTCGGTAGAGATCGGGCTTAGCCCAGCCGCGCCAATTCGGCGCACACTGCGGCGGTGTGCGCGTCGGCGGGGAACGTGCAGTCGATGCGGATTTCGTCGAGCGTGACGTCGTGCGGTGCGGCGAACGTCGTGATCGTCTCGAAGAAGCGCAGCTCGCCGCGGGGGCTAGCGAACGTGAAGGTCACGATCGGGTCGCCGTCATCCGCGGCATCACCGAGCTGCCAACGTTGGGGCACGCCAGGATAGGACAGAGCCGCATCGAGCAGCGCCCGCGTGCGCCGGTCGGTCGGGTTGGCAGCGAGATCATCGTGCAGGTGCCGGACGAACCGCCGCGCGACTTCTGGCCAGTTGAGAATAACCTGCCGGAAGTCATTGGGATCGAACAGCTGATGGATCAGATTGCTGTGCGCGCTTTGCCAATCGCCGAGCAACAGCTTGTTCATCCGGATCGCGGCCTGGTTGACCTCCAGCACTTCCCAATGCCGGCTGATGACGAAGGCTGGATAGGGTTCCTGATGCGCGAGGATCAGGTCGATCGCCTGACGGACGCGATCGAGCGCGGGCTCGGCCAGCGCACTCTCGGGATGGATCGCGGCATAGCCGGCGGCGCGGAGCAGCGCGTTGCGGTCGCGCAGCGGCATGTCGAGCGCGTCGGCCAGCCGCGCGACCATCTCGCGGCTGGCCCGCGCCTTGCCGGTTTCGATGCAGCTAAGGTGCCGGGTCGAGATTCCGGTGTCGAGCGAGAGGTCGAGCTGGCTCATGCGTCGCGCACCGCGCCATTCGCGCAGCACTTCGCCGACGGGAGAGAGAAGAGGCGCGACGGATGAACTGGCCACGAATCGTCCTGCATTCAGTAATCTGCGGACAGGCTAGCCCATGCCGTCACGCGCCACACGCCTCGATTCCGAGATACGGCGAGACATGCGGGTCGGACGCGACGCGCACACGTCAACCGACCGCGGTGATGATTTCCGTATAGATGTCGACCAGGTCGTCCAAGTCTGCGACGGCGACCGCTTCGTCGGTCTTGTGCATCGTCGCGTTGACCAGACCGAATTCGACCGTGGGGCAGAGTTGCGACAGGAAGCGCGCGTCGCTCGTCCCGCCGGTAGTCGACAAAGCCGGCACGACACCCGTGACCTTCTCGATCGCGCGGGTGACCAACGCGGACAATTCGCCCGGTTGGGTCAGGAACGCCTCGCCGGAAATGCGTGCGATCACCCGTGCTTCCGGAGCATGCGCCTTCACCGTCCGCTCGATCAGCGCGACCAGATCCTCGCCATTCTGCTCGTCGTTGAACCGGATCGACATCCGCGCCGATGCCTTGGCGGGAATGACGTTCGTCGCCGGATTGCCGACGGTCACGTCGGTCACTTCGATGTTCGACGGCTGGAACCAATGGTTGCCCTGATCGAGCTCGATCGCGTCGATTGCCGCCAAGGCGGCAACCAATTTGGGGATCGGATTGTCGGCGAGATGCGGATAGGCGACATGGCCTTCGCGCCCCGGCACGTCGACCCAGATATTGACCGATCCGCGCCGCCCGATCTTGATCATGTCACCCAGCCGTGCGGTCGAGGTCGGCTCGCCCACCAGGCAATAATCGGGCGTCAATCCGCGCGCCGCCATCCGGTCGATGATCGCCCTTGTGCCATAGATAGCGGGACCTTCCTCGTCGCCGGTGATCAGCAGGCTGAGCGTCGGGCCCTCGACCCGCGCGGCAGCCGCGGCGAAAGCGGCGATGGCGCCTTTCATATCGACCGCACCGCGGCCGTAGAGCAGATCACCGCGAACCTCGGGCAGGAATGCCCCGCTGGCCCAACCGTCGCCCGGTGGCACGACGTCGAGATGGCCGGCAAAGGCGAAATGCGGTCCCTTGCCGTGGCGGATTGCGATCATGTTCTCGACCGGGCCATCCGGCTCCTCGCCGACCGTGAAGCGGTCGATCTCGAATCCGATGACGCTCAGCGCCTGGGCGAGAACGTCGAACACCTCGCCCTTGGCGGGCGTCACGCTTTCGGCGGCGATCAACGCCTTGGTGAGTTCGACGACGTTGGGCACGGCATTCCCCGGTTGGATAGGCTCTGCCTCTTGCCTTGCATCGGCGGGAAGGGAAAGGTCCGCGCGTACGGGGGTGCGGAGAATCACCAATGCCTATCCTCTTCCTTCTCGCCGCCGCGTCACTCGTGCCACAGGAGACCGACGACAACGCGCCCGTCGACATCAGCCCGGGCCATTGCGTCGCCGCCGCCGATCGGCTTGACGACGCCGTCCGCCTGGCGCGCGACATGCTCGACAGCAAGAGCGCGGCCGGCGGGCCCGATCGTACGCCGACCGAGGCACGCGTCGCGCGGGCGCAAGCGGTGGCCGCGGCGATCAGGACGCGTTTCCCGAAGGTAGCCGCGACCGACGACGACCGCGACGACATATCGGGCGGGGACGTGATGCCGTTCGCCGAACAATGTCTGACCGCGAAGCCTCCCAAGGGGAAATAGGCATGCCCAAGCTCGATCTGGATGCGATCCCGCAGAGCAACGCCACCGGCTATCCACCCGAATATGCCGGCGTTGTGAAGGAGCGTTGGTACCGCCGTCTCGCGCCGGCCAGCGGCGTCACCGATTTCGGCTTCAGCCATGTGACGCTCAAGCCCGGCGCCTGGTCGTCGCAACGCCATTGGCATGAAGGCGAGGACGAGTTCGTCGTCATGCTGTCGGGAGAGGCGATTCTGGTCGATGACGAGGGCGAACATGCGATGCGCGCGGGGGACGTCGCGGCCTTCCCGAAGGGCGATGGCAACGGCCATGTGTTGCAGAACCGATCCGACAGCGACTGCGTGTTCATCGCGGTCGGCGGTCGGGGAGCGAGCGATTGCCACTATCCCGATATCGACATGCATCTGGCCGGGGCGGTCGGCGAGCAGCGGCGCAAGGACGGGAGCAGGTTCTGATCGGCAGATCGTCCAGCGGTTTTGTGATGGCGCGCAGCCCAACCGGATGCTAGCGGAACGATCGGCCGGTCGTCGCTTGCGTGGCCGCCAATGAGGGAGTTCTGACAATTCGCCAGATCGCGGCTTTGCCGTACCGGACCGAAGGCGCCGCCAGCGACGCCCCGATCCGCATCCTGCTCGTCACCTCGCGCGAAAACCGTCGCTGGGTCATTCCCAAAGGCAATCCGTCTTCGGGAATGGTCGCTCATGCCGCCGCCGCGATCGAGGCCGAGGAGGAAGCGGGGGTTCAGGGGCTCGTTTGTCCGACACCGCTCGGCACCTATCGCTATCGCAAACGGCAAAAGAACGGGGCGTCGCTGATGATCGACGTCGATGTCTTTCCGCTGGCGGTCAATCGCGAGCTCAGCGCCTGGAAGGAGCAAGGCGAGCGCGAACGGCGCTGGGTCAGCCTGCCTGAGGCGGCGGCGATGGTCGACGAGCCCGATCTCAGCGACCTCATCCGCTCGTTCGGTCCGTCCGAATTCAAGGCGGCCGCGCGCCGCACCGGCTTTGCCGCCGCTACCAAGTCAAGGATCAGTCCCATGTTCGCCTGGTTTCAGCGCCTGTTGCCCAAGAGCGGCAACTTCTTCGAGATGTTCGAGGCGCATTCGTTGACGGTCACCGCCGCCGCCGACGCGCTGTCGCGGCTGCTCCAGGACGGCACGGGCGCGGCGCCGGACCACATCCGCGAAGTGATCGAGCGCGAGAACGATGCCGACGAGATCACCCGCTCGGTGCTCAAGACCGTGCGCGAAACCTTCCTGACGCCATTCGACCGCGGCACCATCACCAGCCTGATCGGGTCGATGGACGATGCGATCGACGAGATGCAGGCCGCCGTCCAGGCGATCGACCTCTACGAAGTTCGCGAGTTCGAACAGGAAATGAAGGACATGGCCGGCATCATCGTCGACGCCGCCCGGCTCACCGCCGAGGCGATGCCGCTATTGCGCGATGTCGGCCGTAACGCCGGACGCCTGCACGAACTGACCGAGCGGCTGGTCCGGATGGAGGGACATGCCGACGACATCCACCGCGCCGGGGTGAAGCGCGGTTTCGTCGAATATGGCCGCGACGACACTTTACGCTTCATCGTCGCGCGCGAAGTGTACAAGCATCTCGAACGGATCGTCGACGCATTCGAGGACGTCGCCAACGAGATCGATGGCATCGTCATCGATCACGCCTGAGCCCAGTCGATGAACGATCTCGCTTTCCCGCTGCTGGTCGGCCTGATCCTCGTCGCGCTGGCGTTCGACTTTTTGAACGGCCTGCACGACGCGGCCAATTCGATCGCGACGGTGGTGTCGACCAGGCTGTTGAAGCCGGTTCATGCCGTGCTCTTTGCCGGCGTGTTCAATTTCGCCGCCTATTTCCTGACCATCACCTTTCCCAGCCTGCACAAGGTCGCGTCGACGATCGGGCAGGGGCTGATCGACAAGAACCTGGTGACGCCGGGGGTCGTTTTCGGCGCGCTGATCGGCGCAATGTTCTGGAACATCGTGACGTGGCTGAAGGGCATTCCGTCATCCTCGAGCCACGCTTTGGTCGGCGGGATCATCGGGGCGGGCGTCGCGCATGCCGGCATGACCGGCATTCAGTGGAATGGGCTCAACAAGACGCTGATCGCGATCGTGCTGTCGCCGGTGCTCGGCATGATCCTGTCGATGCTGATCATGCTGGCGACCAGTTGGATGTTCTCGCGTGCCAGCAATCGTGGCGCCGAACGCAGTTTTCGGGTGCTCCACCTGATCTCGTCGGGCACCTATTCGCTGAGCCACGGCCTCAACGACGCGCAGAAGACGATGGGCATCATCACCGTGCTGCTGTTCTCGACCGGCTATCTGCACGGCAAGTTCGAGGTGCCGCATTGGGTGGCGATCAGCTGCTATATCGCGATGGGCCTGGGCACGTTGATGGGCGGGTGGAAGATCATCGAGACGATGGGCAGCCGCATCACCAAATTATCGCAGCATCAGGGGTTCAGCGCGTCGGCCGGCGGGACGATCATGGTGTTCACTGCCTCATTGTTGGGCATTCCGGTGTCGACCACGCATACGATCACCGGCTGCGTGATTGGTGCGGGCGTCGCCAAGCGCGCGAGCGCGGTACGCTGGGGCGTCGCGGGCGACGTCGTCGTGGCGTGGATCGTGACGATCCCGGCATCGGCGGCGGTCGGCGCGCTGTTCTATCTGCTGACGACGTTGTTCTGATCGGCGACCGACCGTTACGCCGACGTTCGCGCTTCGCGATAGTCGTGGCTGGCGGCGATCATGGTGTCCGCAATCAGCGCGTAAGCCATCTTCCAAGCCTCCAGGGTCGAGCTGTCGATCCCCGGGCTGCCATGCGCGGTAACCATGTGTAGCAAGGCGTTGCCGGCGACCGCATAATGGCGGTCCTCCACCCCATAATCGACATGCCGCTCGGCCAGCTTGCGTAGTCCGGGCAGCATGACATCCAGCTTGCTCAATCCGGTGACGATTTTGCCCAGCATTTCGATCAGATGCCGGCCCTGTTCGGTCATGTCGTTCCGGAACAGCGGGCGGGTATCGGGGGCGAGCTCGAACAGGCGGTCATAAAACAACCGCGCGGCAGCGTCGGTGTCGAGCACGATCTGGACGAAACTGTCTCGGACGAGATTGACGTGGTCTGTATCCATTGCTCGGCGGTCATCCGGATCGCGGGCAATGACACTGCATCATCCGCACCTAGCTATTCGCCGCTGGATGCTCGAATTTCTCGATCACCCATTCCTCTTCCTGTGCGCCGGCGATCCAATCCTGCATGAATGGGTGCGTCAGCACGGCCTCGACATAGGCCGCCGCGAAGCGCGCGACCGGCAATTGATAGGTCACGATGCGCGTACAGACGGGTGCATACATGATGTCCGCCGCGCCGAATTCGCCGAACAGGAACGGGCCGGTCCCGCCGAACCGCGCGCGCGCCTGCGCCCAGATCTCCATCAACCGGGTCAGTTCGGCGACGACATCGTCGTCGGGGCGCTTGGGCGGATAGACCTGGCGGATGTTCATGCCGTGCTTGTTGCGCAGCGCCGGGAACCCGGAATGCATCTCCGCCGCCATCGATCGCGCCATCGCCCGCGCGGCGTCGTCCTTTGGCCAGAACTTGTCGCCGCCGGTCTTGTCGTTGAGGAATTCGACGATCGCCAGACTGTCCCAGACGACGATGTCGCCGTCCCACAGGATCGGCACCTTGCCCGATGACGGGGCGAATTCGTCGCCTTGGCGGCGCTTGTCCCAATCGTCGTCGTACAACGGAACGACGACTTCCTCGAAGGCCAGTCCCGATTGCTTGCATGCCAGCCAGCCACGTAGCGACCAGCTCGAATAGGCCTTGTTGCCGATGATGAGCTTGAGCATGGCCGGGGGATAGAGGCGCGGCTGGGGCGCGGCAAGCGGCTGAATCGCGAGCGACCGTTTGCGTTCGTTCAGTCGCCGATCACTTCGCGGATTCGGCTGATCAGCATGTCGATCGCGAAAGGCTTGGTCAGGACGTGCATGCCGCGCTCGAGTTGCTGGTTCCCGATGACCGCGTTTTCCGCATAGCCGGTAATGAACAGCACCTTGAGGTCGGGGCGTTCGACTCGCGCGGCGTCGGCCAATTGGCGGCCATTCATCCCCTTGGGCAGGCCGACATCGGTGACGAGCAATTCGATCGCCGGTTGGGTCTGCAGGACCGCCAGCCCCGATGCTCCGTCGCCGGCCTCGATCGCGGTATAGCCCAGATCGTCGAGCGCATCCGCTATCAGCGCGCGAATGGCGGGCTCGTCGTCGACCACCAATACCGTCCCGCCCGCTGCGGAAGGAGTGGGCGGAACGCTATCGACGTACTCCGGTTGCACATCCTCGCTCGAATGCACGCGTGGGAAATATAGGGACATCGTGGTCCCCTGACCCAGTTCGGAATAGATCCGCACCTGCCCGCCCGACTGGCGCACGAAGCCATAGATCATGGACAGACCGAGACCGGTTCCCTCGCCCAGCGGCTTGGTCGTGTAGAAGGGATCGAAGGCGCGCTCGATCGTCTCTGCGGACATGCCGGTGCCGGTGTCGGTCACGGACAGCGAAACATATTGGCCGGGCGGCAGATCGCGGTCGCGTGCGCTGGCAGGGTCGAGCCATTTGTTGGCGGTCTCGATCGTGATGCGGCCGCCATCGGGCATGGCATCGCGCGCGTTGATGCATAGGTTGAGCAAAGCGTTTTCGAGCTGGTTGGGATCGATCAACGTCGTCCACAAGCCACCGGCCCCGACCACTTCGACCTCGATCTGGGGGCCAACCGATCGCCGCAGAAACTCTTCCATGTTGGCGATCAGGCGGTTGATGTCGGTCGGTTTGGGATCGAGCGTCTGGCGCCGCGAAAAGGCGAGCAGGCGGTGGGTGAGCGCTGCGGCGCGTTTGGTCGCGCTGCGCGCCATCTCGACATATTTGTCGATTTCCGCCGTGCGGCCTTGCTTGATGCGCATCTCGATCAGTTCGAGCCCGCCTGAAATGCCAGTGAGGAGATTGTTGAAATCGTGCGCCAATCCGCCGGTCAGCTGACCGACCGCCTCCATTTTCTGCGCCTGGCGCAATTGTTCCTGCGCGGCTTCGCTTTCGCGCGTGCGCTCCTCGACCTGACGCTCGAGCGACTCCGCCAGTGCTGCTAGTGCGATCTCGGCCTTGCGCCGCTCGATCGCCGTCTGCGTACGATCGGCGACGTCGCGGACGAACGCCACGTCTTCCGCGATCCACGCGCGCGGACCCTTGTCGTTGAGATAGAGCAAGGCGACAAAGTTGTTATGATCGACCAGCGGCATATTGAGCACCGCGCGCGCGTGGATCGCTTCCAGCGCCGCGGCGGTTGGCGCAGTGCGAGGATCCTCGCGGGCATCGGCGATCGCAACCAGTTCGCCACGCTTCAAGTCATCGATATAGGACCCATAATCGCGAAAATGGAGCACGCCCGCCAGGCTATCGGTCCCCGCGTTGTTCCAGTCGCGCTCGATCGTGATGCTTTCCGCCACCGGATCGATGATGCCATAGCCTGCCCGGCTGACGCCCAAGGTCGACCCCAGGATTTCCGCTGCAAGGAATGACATCGCCGCCGGGTCGTTCGTCTGCCGCAAGCGATCGCCCAGCGCGATCAACGCAGCCTGATGGCTTTCGGTGCGGCGACGCGAGGTGATGTCTCGCGACACGCCGACCATCTGCGAGATCCTGCCCCGGTCGTCATGTTCCAGCCGCCCGTTGATCTGGACCCAATGGAGGGATCCGTCAGGCCATAATATCCGATATTCGACATCGTAATGATCGCCGGTCGCCATGGATTGCTTCGCGGCAGCGAGCATCCGCTCGCGGTCGTCGGGATGGATCGTGGCGATCAGATCGTCAAAATCAAACGGCTCGTCAGCGCGCCGGCCATAATGCGCCTTGCACTCTGCCGATGCATGCAGCGTGTTCGTCTTGAGCTCCATCGTCCACGCGCCGAGGCCGCCGGCGGCCAACGCGACGCGTAGGCGTTCCTGGCCCGCGCGAATGTCCTCGAGCCGCGTCCGCGCCTCATATTGCCGCAGTCGTGCGCGCCGCGCCGCGCGGGCGAGGCTGATCAGCGTCGTGGGATGAAACGGCCGTTCGAGGAATGTGACGTTGCCCAGCGTCTCCAGCAGTCGCACCGCGCCCGGATTGCGCTCGAGGCCTCCGCCGCGCGCGGTCAGGACGATGAACGGGAAGTCGGACCATTCGGCCTGGTCGGCAAGGAAGCCGGCGAGATCGCGGAGGTCGGCGCCCCGCAACGCCTCTTCGGTGACGATGGCGAAGCCGGCACCGTCGCGCAGCGTGCGAACGAACGACGGGAGGTCAGGGGTGGCGGCCGCGTCGAGCCCCGCTTCCCGCAACATGGCTTCCGCAACCATCGCGTCGCGGCCATGTGGCGCCAGGATGACGGCGCCTTCGGCGATCGTGCGATTCAAGAGTGGGTCACCCTCGCTTCACGTCGAGCAAGCTGGCGGCTTCGTCGCCGACCAGACTCGGCACGCCGCGTAACACGCCCTGGAATGCGGTCAGCGGCTCGCCGAGAGTGATCCCGCTTTTGTCGATCATGAACTCCCGGATCGTGTCCTCGTGGGAACCTGTCCGCTTCTTGACCACCGAGATGGCGCGGCGGACACGCCCCAGCGCTTCGAAGTACCGCAGCAGGATCACGGTGTCGGCGAGGTAGGTGACGTCCACCGGCGACTTCATGTCGCCGACCAATCCGTGTTGCGCGACGGTCAGAAAGGTCGTGCTGCCTTGGCGGTTCAGATATTGCAGCAACTCGTGCATGTGCAGGATCAGCGCCTGCTCCTCGGGCATCGCGGCCTGATAGCCATTGAGGCTGTCGATCACGACAGTTCGCGCGCCATGCGTTTCGACGCAGACGCGCACGCGTTGGGAAAATTCGCCTGGGGTCAATTCGGCGGCATCGATCTGTTCGATCACCAACCTTCCGGTGTCGACCATCGCCTGGAGGTCGATGCCCAAGCCACGCGACCGCTCGAACAGCAGCCCGAGCTCTTCGTCGAAAATGAACATGGCCGCACCCTCGCCGCGCGCGATCGCGGATTGCACGAAATTGAGCGCGAGCAGCGACTTGCCGGTGCCGGCCGGCCCGAGGATCAGGTTGCTCGCGCCGCGATCGAAGCCGCCGCCGAGCAAATCGTTGAGGCGCACGTTGTCGACCGGCACCGTCTCGCGTTCGAAGATCGAACGATGTTCAGCGGATACCAGGCGCGGAAACACGCGGACGCCGCCCGTGCCGATCACGAAATCGTGAAATCCCCCACGATAGCGCCGTCCGCGATATTTGATCACGCGCATGCGTCTGCGCTCCGGTCCGTAATTGGGAGATAGTTCTTCCAAGCGGATCACGGCATGCGCGACGCTGTGCACGGTCTTGTCCATGACGTCGGCCGTGAGGTCGTCGAGCATCAGCACCGTGGCGTCGTTATGCGAGAAATAATGTTTCAGCGCCAGGATCTGGCGGCGATAGCGCAACGAGCTTTGTGCGAGCAGGCGGATTTCGGAAAGGCTGTCGAGCACTATGCGCGCCGGCTGCACGCGTTCGAACGCTTCGAATATTCGTTTTGTCGTCTCGCCGAGCTCTAGATCAGACGAATAAAGCAGGCTTTGTTGCTGTTCGTCGTTGAGCAAGCTTTCGGGCGGGACCAGCTCGAAGATTTTGAAGTTCTCGGGAAAGGTCCAGCCATGCGAAGCGGCGCCGTCGCGCAGTTCCTCCTCGGTTTCCGACAAGGTGATATAGAGTACTGTCTCGCCCTGCTCGGTACCGGCCATGAGAAACTGGCTGGCAAGGGTCGTCTTGCCGGTGCCGGGGCTGCCCTCGACCAGAAATAGCCTGCCCTTGGCTAGGCCGCCGGCAAGGATTTCGTCCAGGCCGGCGACGCCGGTTGCACAATTTCTCATCGAAACTCCATCTTCTGCAACCACCGACATTATCGGTATCGCGTCCGTTACGACTTGATATTGCTTAATGCTGGATCGGCGATTTCGATCCCTTGCACCTTGGCGGCAGCGGGGATGGCGGCCTCGAGGGAGGGGCTTGCAATTTCAATTTATTTGCAGCGAATCAGTTATTTAGATCGTTGCTGGGATGGCGGGATATCCGTGCGATGCGCGTGGCGGACAAGCGCAGTTCCGCGTGGCGCTAACCGCGCGCACAGCAGCACGCGGACCGTTGATAAGGCCTGGCGGCAAAATCGCTGATCGATGGCCTCTCGCCGCAGCGAGGGAGCAGCGTCAGCCGCCTTTCGACGGCACGATCAGATATTTCTCGCCGGTCTTCTTCGCGCTGTAAGCGAGCAGCGTGTCCTTATCGAGCGCCTCAGCCAGCGAAATTTCCGCCGTGTAATGGCTGGCGAAGGTCGTGCGGATTTCGGCGGCAACGCGCGCGCGCATGCGGCCAACCACCTCGGCGCCGGCCTTCATCAGGAACGGGGTCAACAGGAAGCCGCCGACGCCCCAGGCAAATCCGACATCGGGGCCGATCAATGTCGGCCCGAGATCGAGCCTGCCATAGATATAGACCTGTTTGTGGGTATTCGATCCGTAGCGGCTATAGGTCGTCGCGTTGCGATTGGCGGCGACTTCCATCGCAGCGAGGATTTGGCCCGCCAGCTTGCCTCCGCCGATCGCGTCGAACGCCAGCGTAGCGCCGGTCTCGGCGAGCGCATCGACCAGCTCATTCCGGAAATTATCCGAGGTCGAATCGACCACATATCTGGCGCCGATATCGCGCAGGATCTTTGCCTGCTCGGTCGAACGGACGATATTCACCAGGCTCACGCCATCGGCGATGCAGATGCGGTTGAGCATCTGGCCGAGGTTCGACGCCGAGGCGGTATGGACCAGGGCTTTATGCCCCTCGGCGCGCATCGTCTCGACCATCGCGAGCGCTGTCAGTGGATTGACGAAGGCCGACGCGCCTTCGCGTGCAGTGACGCCATCGGGAAAGGGCAACAGGTCGCTCAGCCGCGCCTTGCGATATTGGGTGTACATGCCGCCGCCGATCACCGCGACGGTCTTGCCGATCAATTCCTCGGCGCCGTCGCCCGCGGCGATCACCGTGCCGGCACCTTCGTTACCCACGGGCATCGATTCGTTGAGCCGCGCGCGCACCATCGGGAGGCGCTGTTCGGGAATTTCGGCGGTTAGCACCGGGCGGTCGGCAGTGCCGCCTTGTTCGAGCGTGGCGAGATCGGCGGGGCCGGTCAGCAGCCCAAGGTCGGAAGGATTGAGCGGCGCCGCCTCGATCCGGACGATCACTTCGCCAGGACCGGGAGGCGACAATTCGACATCGACCAGCGACAATTCGAGCTTGCCGTCGGACACCAGCGAACGCAGTTCGAGGCCCTTGGTCGATGCGGTCATTCGATCCTCCCTTATTTTTCGATTGTTCGGTATGTAGCTTGGGAAGCGATCGGTTCAAGTCCCCGTCATTTCGGCTGGCCGCCAGCCTTCCACTCCGGCTTGAACCCGCCCGACGCCAGAAGCCGGACGGGTGCGACCAGCGAGCGGATCGCCTTCGTCATGTAATCGATATCGAGATTCTCTACGGTGTCGGTCGGCTGGTGATAGGTCGGCACGACTGCCCAGCCCGAGAAAGTGTGCGCGACGATGCCCTTGAGCGCGAGCGAGTAATTGTCCGAGCGTTCGAAGAAATGCTGGTCGGGATAGGGGTCGGATGCGATCAGCGCGCCGCGGCTCTTCATCATGTCGAACAGATTGGAGCGCTCCGAGCCGGTCATCATCAGCGCGCCCTTGGGCAATTTGGGATCCTGCGCGCCGATCATCTCGAACTCGATATTGGCCACCAGATCGCTGAGCGGCACCGGCGGATGCTCGCCGAACCAGGTCGAGCCGAGCCCGCCAATCTCCTCGCTGCCGTAAGCGACGAACAGGATGCCGCGCTTCTGCGGTCCCGTGGCGGCAAAGGCGCGCGCGAGTTCGATGACGGCGACCGTGCCGGAAGCATCGTCATTGGCGCCGGGCATGACGGTGCCATCCGGCCGCACGCCGAGGTGGTCGAGATGCGCCGACAACAGGATCACCCCTGCCTTGGGATCGGTGCCCGGCAGATAGCCGATCGCGTTGGTCGTGGTTGCCTTGGTGGTTGCGATCGGGACCTGGATCGATATGTCGGCGCCCGCCGCGATCCCCGCCAGCGCGTCGGCGGGAATCGTCGCGACCGTCATCGGCGGGCGACGGCTTGGCGCGCCCTCGATCGTCGTCGGCAAGGACGGCCTGCCGCCGATCATGCCCAGGAATTTGCGGCTGGCGTCGCTTTCGGCGGTCAGCACCAATTTGACCCCTTTGCCGCGTAACTTGCGGGCAAAAGTCATCAGGTCGTCGGCCGGTCCCGTATAAACGATCACGTCGGCTGAGGGGATGTCGCCATCGGGGCGAGTCACGATGACGGCCTTGCCGCCGGCGGTGCCGCCCCCCGTCAGCAGCAGATTGACGCCTGCTACCGGCTTGCCGTCGATGGTCAGGGTCGGCGGGCCGGCGATGCTGCGGCGAGTCAGCGGTGCGGTCTGGAGGTAGGAATCCATACCGGGCGCGTGGCGTAGGCCAGAATCGCGGAACAGCGAGGCGACATAGCCTGCGGCGATCGCCTCGTCGGGCGTGGCGCTACCGCGTCCGCGCAAGCCCGGTCCGGCGAGCAGAATCTCTTCGGCAAGGACTCTGTCGCGGTCGATCGTCGGCGACGCCTTGCCGCGCGACGCGGCGGGAATCGCCGGTAACAATGCGAGCGCCAGCGCCGCGACGAGGCCGATATTTTTCATGCAAGCTCCCCGGGGTCCGTTTGCGCGACCCTTAGGAAGAGCGGCTCGCGAAAGCTAGCCGAGCGCCTCGATCACGGCGGCGCGCAATTCGGCCATGCCGAGCCCGGTCTCGCTCGAGGTCGACAGGATGTCGGGATGCGCGGCGGGGCGCTTGCGCGCTTCCTCGGCGGTCTCGGCGGCGACCTTTTCGAGCTCGGTCGGCTTGATCTTGTCGGCCTTGGTCAGGACTAGACGATAGCTGACCGCTGCCTTGTCGAGCATCTCCATGATCTCGCGATCGACATCCTTGATGCCATGCCGCGCATCGATCAGCACGAGCGTACGCTTGAGCACGTCACGCCCCCGCAGGAAGTCGTTGACCAGGTATCGCCATTTCCTGACGACATCCTTGGGCGCCTTGGCAAAGCCATAGCCGGGCATGTCGACCAGCCGGAAGGCGAGGGGCTCGCCCACGTCGAAGAAGTTGAGCTCCTGCGTCCGCCCCGGTGTGTTCGACGTGCGCGCCAACGAGTTGCGATTGGTCAGCTTGTTGAGCAGTGACGACTTGCCGACGTTCGACCGGCCGGCGAACGCGACTTCTGGGACCACCGGGTCGGGCAGATGCTCGAGCGCCGGGGCGGATTTGAGGAACGCGACCGGGCCGGCGAAAATCTTGCGCGCCGTCTCGATCGCGTCCTCGTCGAATGCGCTCACGTTATTTGACCACCGGTTGCTTGAGGGCGGGGTGCCGCGCGTAGAGGATACGCTGCTGCAGCACGGTCAACAGGTTGCTGGTGATCCAGTAGACCTGAAGGCCGACCGCGAACGGCGCCATCACGAACATCAGTACCCAGGGCATCAGCGCGAACACCTGCTTCTGCGCATCGTCCATCGGCTGCGGGTTCATCTTGAACTGCAGCCACATCGAGATGCCGAGCAGGATCGGCACCACGCCGATCGCGATCATGTGCGGTGGGGTGAAATGCAGGATGCCGAACAGGTTGAGCGGCGTGAGGGGAACGGGCGCCGACAGATCCTTGATCCAGGCGACGAACGGCTGGTGCCGCATTTCGATCGTCAGCATCAGCACCTTATAGAGCGAATACATGATCGGGATCTGGAGGAAGGTCGGCAGGCAGCCGGCAAGCGGATTGACGCCCTCCGCCTTGTAGAGCGCCATCACTTCCTGCTGCTGGCGCTGCTTGTCGTCCTTATGCTTCTCCTGCAGCGCCTTCATCTTGGGCTGGATCGCGCGCATCTGCGCCATCGAGGCGAACTGGCGTTGCGCGATCGGGAAGATCAGCAAGCGGATCGTCACGGTCAGCAGCATGATCGCCACGCCGAAATTGCCGATCATGCGGAACAGCCAGTCGAGATAATAGAAGATCGGCTTTTCGATGATGCGGAACCAGCCCCAGTCGAGCGCATAGTCGAACAGCGCGATGCCGGTCTTGTCGGTATAGCGGTCGAGCAGGCGCACTTCCTTCGCACCGGCGAAGAAACGGCTGGTCTGGGTCAAGCGCTGGCCGGGTGCCAGATCCTTGGCGATGCGCGAATAATCGGCCTGGTAGCCGCCCTTGCCGGTCGACTGGAACTCGCCGGCGAAGCTTGCACCCTGGTCGGGGATCAACGCGGTCAGCCAGTATTTGTCGGTGAAGCCGAGCCAGCCGCCGGTGGTCGAGAATTTTTGGGCCCCCTTGTCGACGTCCTTCCAATTGACGTCGTAATCGGCGGTGCCGTTGTGGACCGACATCGGGCCGACCTGGATCGACCAGGTGTCGAGATCCTTCGACGCCTCAGCACGATTGACGAGGCCGTAAGGGGCGACCTTGATCGGCTGTGCCGCGCCATTGGCGACCGTCTGGCGGACGGTGAACATGTAATCCTGATCGACCGCGAGATCGATTTCGAAGCGCTGGCCCTGGCCGTTGGTGGTGGTCAACGTGACCGGCTTGCCGGGGGCTAGGACGCTGCCGCTCGCGGTCCAGACCGTGTCGGGGGAGGGCGGCTTGATGCCGGTGTCCTGCCAGCCGAACTCGGCGAAATAGGCGCCGGCCGTGCCCGCCGGCGACAAGAGCCGGATCGGCGGCGAGTTCTTGTCGATCGTGTCCTTGTATTGCGTCAGCAGCAGGTCGTCGATTCGCGCGCCCTTGAGGTTGATCGAGCCCTTGAGCGTCGGCGTGTCGATCGGCACGCGCTGCGCCGCGGTTTCGCCGAGCACGGCCTTGATGTCGCGAATCGATCCCGGGCTGGCGGCGTTCGGCGCGCCGGGGCTGGGCTGGACCTGGGTCTTGCCGCCCTCGATCTTGGTGACCGGCGGGTTGGCCGGTGGCATGATCCGGTTCATGACCAAAGGCCACGCGAACAGCAGCAATACCGCGAGCACCGCGAACATGATGAAATTGCGATTGTCGTTCTTCACGCGCTCAGGAACCTTCGCTCAGATAAATCAGGGAACGGGGTCGGGCCCGTACCCGCCCCAGGGATGGCAGCGGGCGATGCGTTTTACAGCCAGCCACCCGCCCTTCAGCGCGCCATAGCGGCGAAGCGCGGTAATTGCATAGGCCGAACAGGACGGTTGATAGCGGCAGGTCGGCGGCATGATCGCCGATGGGCCGATTTGCCACAGGCGAACCAGCGCGATCAGTAGCTTCGCGATCATCGCGACACCTTGCCCAGCGCCTTTGTCAGATCGGCCTTGAGTTGCGCAAAGTCGCGGGTCAGCGCGTCGGCGCGCCCGATCAGCACGTGATCCGCGCCCGCGACGCCGCTGACGTTCAGGACATCACGCGCCAGCGCCCGGAAACGCCGCTTGATGCGGTTGCGGACGACCGCGTTGCCGATCTTCTTGGTGACCGTATAGCCGACCCGCATCGTCTCATCTTCGTCGTCGCGGCGGCGGACCAGCAGAACGAAGGCGGGCATCGGGGCGCGCTTGCCGGCATTCGCCGCCAGGAAATCGCGCCGTTTGGTCAGCGTCACCATGGGTACAGAAACGGCACCAGCCCGCGCTCCCGAAGGAGGCGGGCTGGCGAAATCCTGCGGCAAAGCAGGGTCGGGTGTTACGCCGACAGCTTCTTGCGGCCGCGGTTGCGACGCGCGCGGATCACATTGCGTCCGCCTACCGTCGCCATCCGCGCGCGGAAGCCGTGCCGGCGCGCACGCACCAAGTTGCTCGGCTGAAAAGTCCGCTTCATCGTTCATTCCCTGTACGTCGAAATTGAAAAGGGCCGCCACAGGGACGGCCTTGTGGGGTGCGCGCTTAAGCGAGAGTGCGGCTGAAGTCAACGCGGAACGGTCAGCCGGCATAGCGCGGAGATGGGAACGGTGTCTTGGCGATACAAGACACGTGAGATGGCGCCAAAATGGCGATAATCCCAATCGCGCCGACAGGATAGCAGGCTAAGCAGGGGCAGGGAGCCCGCATGACCACCATCGTTTCGACCGTCGCCTATCTCGGACTGGAAGCACGCGCGGTCGAAGTGCAGGTGCAGCTGATCCCCGGTTTGCCCAAGTTCATCGTCGTCGGGCTCGCCGACAAGGCGGTGGCGGAGAGCCGGGAGCGCGTGCGCGGTGCGATCGCGGCGATGGGCCTGTCGATGCCGCCCAAGCACATCGTCGTAAACCTGTCGCCGGCCGATCTGCCCAAGGAAGGAACGCATTTCGACTTGCCGATCGCGCTTGGTCTGCTTGGGGCGATGGGCGTGGTCGATGCAGAGACGCTGAGCGAGTTGGTCGTGGTCGGCGAACTCGGACTGAACGGCCGAATCACAGCATCGCCAGGCGTCCTGCTAGCTGCGCTGCATGCCTCGGGCGAAGGAAAGGGGCTGGTCTGTCCGGCAGCCCAGGGAGCGGAAGCGGCCTGGGCGGGATCGATCGACGTGATCGCCGCGCCCGATTTGATCGGCCTGCTCAATCATCTCAAGGGCAATCAGCTGATCGGTCCGCCACAGCCCGGCGAGGCTGCGGAACCGGTCGCTGGCCCCGATCTTCGGCAAGTCAAAGGTCAGGAAACGGCCAAACGCGCGCTCGAGATTGCCGCTGCGGGCGCACACAATCTGCTGATGATCGGACCGCCAGGCGCGGGCAAATCGCTGATGGCCTCGTGCCTGCCGGGCATCCTGCCGCCGCTCGACCCCGCCGAGGCACTCGAAGTGTCGATGGTCCAATCGGTTGCCGGCACGCTCGACGGCGGGCGGATCACGCGGACCCGGCCCTATCGCGCGCCGCATCATTCGGCGTCGATGGCTGCCCTGGTCGGCGGCGGGCTCAAGGTGCGGCCGGGCGAAGTCAGCATGGCGCATCTCGGCGTGCTGTTCCTCGACGAGCTTCCCGAATTCCAGCGCGTCGTACTCGATTCGCTGCGCCAGCCGCTCGAGACCGGGACAGTCAGCGTCGCGCGGGCCAACGCGCATGTGACCTTTCCCGCGCGCGTGCAACTCATCGCGGCGATGAACCCATGCCGGTGCGGGCATCTCGGCGATGCGTCGCTCGCCTGCGCCCGCGCGCCCAGATGCGCCGCCGATTACCAGGCAAAGGTGTCGGGGCCGCTGCTCGATCGCATCGACCTGCACGTCGAGGTCCAGTCGGTCAGCGCCGCTGACCTCGTCCTGCCGCCGCCTGCCGAAGGGTCGGCGGAGGTCGCGCGGCGCGTGATGGCCGCGCGACAGGTCCAGGCGCGGCGTTATGCCGACGAAACCGCCCGCACCAATGCCGAGGCGGATGGCGATCTGCTCGAGGCGGTAGCGACGCCCGACAATGCAGGGCGCACCTTGCTGGCCCAGGCGTCCGAGGCGATGCGGCTGTCGGCGCGGGGCTATACGCGCGTGCTGAGAGTGGCGCGCACGATCGCCGATCTCGCCGGCGCGCCCGATGTCGGGCGGGTCCATGTCGCCGAGGCGCTGAGCTATCGCCGTCGGGCGCCGTCCAGCTGAGGGACAGTGCCGCGGCTATTGAGTTGTATTCCCCCCGCAAAGCCGTCAGGCTGCCCTCGCGACTCGGGGGAGCATCTCGATGACGGGATGGATGGCGCCGGACTTGGCGCTGCATAACTGCCGCATTTTCAGGACCCGCTGCGGTCAACGGGCGCCCGTCGGTGACGTACACCGACGAGGATGCCGCAGCATCGGCCTGGTCAGCGCGCATTTCTCGCGAGCCGATAGCAACAGGAGAGCTCAATGGATTGGATGTTGTTGCCGCTAAAGCGCTATGCCGATTTCCAGGGCCGGTCCCGCCGGATGGAATATTGGATGTTCACGCTCGGAATCGTGATCGTCGAAGTCGTCTTGTTTGCCTTGTTCGCCCTGCTCGGTGCTTTTCGAACGAGCGACGGTGCTCCGTCAGCCATGTTTTGGCCGATGATGATCCTCGTCGGCATCCTCGGTCTGGCCATTATCGTACCGGCGTTGGCGGTTCAGGTGCGTCGTTTCCATGACCAGGACAAGAGCGGCTGGTTCGTATTGCTCGGCTTCATCCCCTATGTCGGCGGCCTGATCGTCCTGGTCTTCATGTGCCTTCCCGGCACACCTGGCCCGAACCGCTTCGGACCGGATCCCCTGGGCGGTACCGGCGATTTGGCGCAGACTTTCCGATAAGCGCCGCTGCTGCGACGAGGCGAAAATAGAGCGAAGGGGGGAATCCCATGGAATGGATGTTTATGCCGCTAAGGCGTTATGCCGAATTTTCGGGGCGTTCCCGGCGGCAGGAATTCTGGATGTTCATGCTGTTGCAATTCCTGATCTGGATGGTGGCATTCGTCGCCATGATGGTGATGGGATTCGGCGCGTTGAGCATGGCGGGCGTAAATCCTGACGGCACGCCTCGCCTCGGCGGCATGGCGGGAATGTTTGCCTCGATGGGCATTTTCCTGGTCATCTTCGGGATCATCTGGCTTGCCCTTTTCATCCCATCGATTGCCGTCTCCGTACGGCGGCTGCACGATACCGATCGCACCGGCTTCTGGCTGTTGGTGCCACCGGCAATCTATATCGTGACGATTGCCGTGGTGGTCGCGGGCGCGGCCAATCAGAATGGTACCACGGCGGCGATAGGTATCGTCCTGTCGCTGCTGCAATGGGTGGCGTCCATCGTTTTGCTCGTCTTCTATTGCCTGCCGGGGACCAACGGACCGAACAAATATGGTCCCGATCCATTGGGCGGTGTCGGCAATTTGTCGCAGACCTTCCAATAAGTCTGCGTGGCGGCTTGTCCGGACGAAGTCGCTCGTCCCGGCAAGCCGTCAGCTTGCGCGGCCACCGTGTCGCGATTTCTGCCTTCCGACTAGAGCGGAGCGCGTGATTTCTGAATCACGCACTCCGTTCTAGTTATTTGTTGTCGCATCGCTTTTTGCAGAAAACCGGTACCCACTTTCCCGCGCGATGCTCTAGCTTAGAGGGCGCCTGGGGCTCGTCGGTTACGGCAAATCCGCGGAGGCGCCGGGCAGGGCGCGGGTGACAGCCGTCAGGGGCGCCGAGAAGATGTGCCGAACGGCGCTCGACGCGAACAGAGCTGCTGCCAGACTGGCCATGCCGAGGACGGCATATTGGAGCATCGAGCTCATGTGCTTGCTCCGCTCCGCCGTGCTGACCAGACTGTGCTCGCGCGGCTGACGTCGCCGCTCCGTTTTCGCCGGATCGGACGGGCCGTCTTTCGCAGCCCCGCTCTGGCCGAGGAGCGCGGGTATGTCGATCTTGTCCTGGCTTCTCAGGCCGAACGAATTGCCATGCTGCCAGACCACCCGCGCGACGATCACCGCGGACCCACGACGCAGTTCAGCATATTGGCCGATCGGCGGTGGGGTTGCGGACAGGGCTCCGATGCCGCGGCACGAGAGGTTGCGAACTCGCACATCATGCCAGCCATCATCCTGGCGTATGCGGCAGATCAAATTGACCGCCAGCCTCGTTTCGCGCCGCTTCTGCACCAATTCAGACGCGCGCCGCGGGCGATTTGCGCGGATTGGGCGCGCTATCGCGATGATTGCAGATAACCTGCACCTGGCGAACCGTCTTCGAGCAAGGCATGTAGTGTGGAAGCATGGCTCTTGCCGATCAGGCTTACCTCGAAGAGGACGAAACTTGCCGAACTGAGCTAGAATTGCCGCTCGGTTGCTTGCCTACTCCAGAGTCAGGCCGGGCCGTATTCCGGAAAACCGCGTAGGCACAGGGCTGCAAAGCGGAAACGATCCGCCCTGGACGCAGCGCTGCGTTGTTCGCGCGAAGGCGCTGACACCTGGAAACTTGGCCTGTTCCGCGACGATGCGATTCGCCGGCGGATACTGCGTGGAAAGCTCCTCTCGGAAAGCGCCGAATACGGTCTGGAAATCCCCAAAGCGCTCGCTTATAGACGCCCGATCGTCGGGCCCTGATGTGCCTTGTCGACACGCGGGCGTGGTGGAACTGGTAGACGCGCCGGACTCAAAATCCGGTTCCGAGAGGAGTGTGGGTTCGATTCCCACCGCCCGCACCATCTCTAAACTGATATGGGTTCCTCGATCAGATCGCGGACTCTGCCCCTGGATCGAGGGCGGCGGCGATAGGGTCGCCGGCAATCTGGCGGTATCCAAGCCGGGCGCGACGAAAGCGGCCGCCCGCTATTCGCTCAGCCGGTCTCGCGCCACGACATGCGTCATGAACCTGCCGTCATGGTGAACATCGACGCTGCGGAACGCCGGCCCGAAGATGTCGAGCGTTTCGGAGAGAGGCGGGCTGGTCATGACGTGCATGCCCGCGCTGTCTTCATATCCCCATTCGACGAAATCGGAACCGCGTGACATGACCGAGAAGCCGGTCCTCTCCGCGAAGCCGGACCGGTTGAAGCTCGCAAGGTCTTCGGCCAGCAGCAATTCGATATAAAGCGTTCCGCCGGGGGCGATCCAGCCGAGGACCCGGCGCCACAAAGCGGCGATCACTTCGCGGTTGGCGAGATAGCAATAGCCACCCCAAAAATTCGTCAGGAGGTCGAATGAGGCCGGCGCGAACTCCGCTTCCGCCATGTCGCCGCAGATGAAGTCGGCGTCGGGCGTGGCCGCGCGAGCCCGCGCCAGTTGCGCCTCGCTGAGGTCGAGCCCGGTCATGCGGGCTCGCCCGGGGAATTGCGAGAAATGCCATCCCTGACCGCACGCGATGTCGATCCATCGCGGGTCCGGCCCGAGCTCGCCGAGCAACCCTTCCAGCACCTTGAAGTTGAGCGCATGCTTGGCAGGCCAGGCGGTCAGGTACAGCTCCGGATAGTCGCTGGCATAACAGGAATCGTACAGCGCCGGCACGCGCTCCCGATAAGTCGATGTCGGCTGGATCGCGGCTCGATGCATGTCAAAACTCCATCGCTGGTTCGGCGGCCGCGCCGACAATGTCTTCCGGCCGGTAGAGGAAATGATCGACGTCGCCGCGCACGATCGGCGCGTCGGGGCTGGCATTCTGGATGCAGCACCAGTGGAAGCGGGCCATGTCGTTCGGCAATGCTTGGCCGCGCCTCACTGCGTCCTGCCACCGCGCGACGATCTCGGCGGATTGATCGGAAGGGATGCGGTTGCGGGCATGATTGCCGTAGAAATGGACGAACATGTCGCCCGGCCGGTAGAGCAAGGGATGGTTCTGGAGGCCGTCGACATGGCCGATCCGCTCGCGATCCGACGGCGTTTCATTGAGCACCGCGATCATTGCTTCCTGCTCGCCGATCCCGTCCCAGACGGCGCCATGCGAGACGAACCCCGTTTGCGCATAGGCCCGCTCCAGAAAGTCGCGCGACCAGGCCGACCGACGCATCAGGAACACGCCGGTATTGATCGGCATCCGCGCCATGCCGCGCTCGATCGGCACGCCGATCAGGCGGAAGAACGCGTCATGGGACTGCACGATCATGTCATGCGCGGGGTCGAGGAACCGGTCGAGCGGCCGCTGGTCGAAGATCAAAGTGTCGCTGTCGGCCCATAACACCCATTCATGATCCTCGAACGCCGCCAGGATGGCCGGAATCTTTGCCCAGCAGGCCGGGCGGTCGCGCGCGATCGGCACGTCCGCGATGAAATCATAGCCGTGGCGCTCGCAATATTGCCGATGGTTCTCGATCGCGAGCACGCCCAGCATGTCATATTTGAGGCTGGTGTTGATCGCCGGCACGTCGTTGAACGTGATCATCGCGATATCGGATGCGGGAACGCTCATGGGCGACCGCCGCGGATCATTGGCTTGAGATAGATGTTGAGGCGCGGCTGCAAATCGCGGTCGATGCCCAGGCCGACAAAGGCGATCTCGACCGGCGCGTCGGGCTCCAGCGCATCGAATGGCGGCGGGGTGAGCCCATGACAGCGGGCATAACGCTCTATCCGGTGCACCCAATCGGCGCGGCTGCGGGGGACGCAATGAGCGCACAGGTCGAGCTTGACGTCGGCGAGGGCGCCGGTCGCGACATTCACGCCGACACTGCCGACGATCGCCGAGACCGGAGTCGCCATTCCATCAGTCGCATCCGACAGGAACGCGGGGAGCGCCTCGTGCGCAAGCAGCGAAACCCCCAGATCGGACAGCGGCGCCGATCCCTTGGGCCGCCAGTAGAATTTCGCCCGTGCGTCGCCCGCGCAGCTGCCCTCCACCCCCACGCTGATCAGGCTGCTATGCTCGGCGAGTTCCGTCAGCGCCGCGGCCGCTTGTGCAGCGGCGGGGGAGAGGTCGACCAGCCACGCCAAAGCGCGCGCCCAGCGCGACGTCGGATCGCCCCAGCGCGCGGTCGCGTAGATCGCCACGCCGCGTCCGTCCGTTCCCGCCGCCAGCCAGGCATCGCCGCCGTCGCGTAGATAGGGAATGCCGCATCCGGAGGGAGTCATATGCTCCAGCACGGACGTGCAAAGGCCGGCCATGTCGGGTGCATGCCATTCGGCGAGTCGCGCCAGTGCGCGTCGGGATTGGCGGCAGCGCGACGGAGCATCTCTTCCCCCGAGATACGGGTCGGCGATGAGGCGTACATTCGGCCCTGCCGCGCCCGGACGAAGGCCGAGGCAAATCTGGATCGGCGAACCGTCATTGTTCAGCGTCGATCGCCACCCGGCGGGATCGCGCGGGACGCCGATCCGGACGCAAAGCCGGTCGACCTTCTCCTCGTCCACGCCAGAGAGAAAGGCGGCGCTGCGGATGAAGTTGGCGAGCGGATCGTGGTGGAGAAAGGAAGAGGGGGCCAACACCGTCACGAAATCGCTCCCGATTGGATCAGGCGATCGGCCAGCAGCAACGCCAGCAGCACCTGGTTGCGGGCGAAGGTCGCCCAGGTCACGACATGGCCGTTCAAGATCAGCGAGCATCCGCAGGGAACGACGATCCCCCGCAGCAGCGCCGACGCGACCGCCGCGCTGAACAGGCACAGCAGCGCCGCCGCCGATACGATCGCCGGAGCGGCGAGCGGCGGCAGGAACGATAGCATCAGCAGAAGTCCGACGCCGATCTCGCCGATCGCCAGTCCCAGCGCGGCCGACGCAATCGCATCGTGAGGCAGCAGCCGATATTGCACGATCACGTGGCGGATCGAGGATTGGCGCAGCAGCTTCGATGCCCCCGACATGACGAACAACAGGCCGAGGCACAGCCGGATCGACGTGGCGAAGAGGATGATCGGATCTGACATGGTTGATCGCGGTGGCGATCGGGAACCGTGATACGGCCCCCGATCGCTCGTCCGCTCCGCCTCAGGGCACCTGGTACAGGATGGCGGTCCCCAGATCGCCGTTCCCGCCATTCATGCCGGTCGCACCCGTATTTCCTGGATGCCCTTGCGCGTTGGCATTGCTGTTGCCGCCGCGACGTCCACCCGGCCCGGGCGCGCCGCCGCCGCCGGCAGTGCCGCCGGTACCGCCCTGACCGCCGCCCATGTCGGCAGTATATTCGGGGGTCGGTATGCCCGCCGAATATCTGATCACGACATTGCCGCCATTACCACCACGGCCGCCGTCGCCGCCGCGACCGCCGTTGCCGCCATCGCCGCCGATGCCGCCGTTCTGGTCGTCCTCACATCCCATGCCATTGCCGCCCGGACCACCGGAGCCGCCGGACCCGCCACTGCCGCCGGAGCCGCCATTACCGCCATTGCCGCCGCGCCCGTTGACGTTGAAACCAGTGATGAACTCGGTGACCGAGACGGTCAGCGAACCGCCATCCTGTCCGGCGAAGCCGTTGGTCCCGTTCGAGCCGTTGGTACCGCCATTGCCGGGGCCGCCAGGTTTGCCGGCGTCGTCGCCGTCCCAGTGGCACACCGCGTTCTGGCCCTCGGCGCCGGTGCCGCCGTCATGGCCCGGTGTCCCGTTGCTGCCGGGCGCGCCGTTGTCGCCGTTGATGAATATATTATACGCCATTTCAAATCCTTCCCGCAAAATGCAATCGTCTAAGGGTGATTCTTGTCAGTGCGGCCGACGGATCACGTCGCCCGGGTGAAGCACGATCTGGCGCCCCTTGCCGGTGAATCCGGCGGCGTGGATCGAGGTCTTGCTGCCGCCGCGCAGCTTGATCTTGCCCGTATTCTCGACCGTGATGTAATTGGCGAACAGCGCGCTGATATTGACGTGCAGCGTCGCGCCCGCGGCCACGTTGATGTTGTTGAAGACGAACACCGGGATCCTGACCTTGAGGTTGGCGATCCAGGCGTCGAGCGCCGGCTTCTGTTTCACATCGACGCTCGCGCTGTGGCCGTAGACATAGGCGCCCGCCAACAAGTGGAGATCGTCCGATTCCGCCTGGGTGTAGCTGGGCTGGACCGGAATGATCGCCGACGGCAGCATTGATGTCGCCACCGAGCGCGATGGCGCGATACTGAGCGCCGAAGCGATCGTGCGGACACCCACCGTCGGCTTGGCAAGGGCGTCGTCCGGGTTGCCGAGCCACTTCTTCACGTCATCGAGGCTCTTCGGCTCGAGATATTTCAGGTTCGCCTTGAACTTGGTGTTGGATGCATCCAGCACCAGTTCCTGGTTGGCTGGAACGTCGATATCGGCTGGGGTCGCCGCGCCCACATCCAGGTTAAAGCTCTTCAGCCGTTGGGCTAACGTTATTTGAGGCATGACTTTCTCCTGACACTATACTTGCTGTAAGATAAAAATGACGCATGGAGACGGTCGCAATTCGTCGAACGAAATGCGTCACTGTGATAGATTTATTATTTTTAGGCGACTCGTGTTGTCGTATTCACGCGTACAGAAGCATCCTTCGTAAGAAGGATGTGCAACATGACGATCGCGTGATGGAATCACGCAATCCGATAATGTTCATTAATCTTCTATTTTGCTGAGCTCTACTCGATAGATGAGGGATTCACCTGACGAGTCGCGTCATGTGGTAAGGAAATTCGTTCGCACTCCTTCCTTCGGCTGATAAGGAATGCATCCTTCCAGCCAAAATTCTCGGTGCGACCCGAATTATTATTTATGGGGTATTCCAGAAATCTACGCTTCTGCGCTTTGGCTGTCCACGACCCGATGTCGTTAATCGCCTATTTCCCTTTATTTTGAGCATGAAGCGCCCTTTTTGTGAGACAGTCTGCGTCGGCCGATGATCTCGCGGGACGCGAGTCGATCGCTGCCGAAAGACCGCGGCAAGCACGTGGCCGGGACCGCGCCGAGAAGCCCAACGCCTTTTTCGGCGTCAGACAGCCTGCGGTGTGGTCGCTATCGGGCGCGCAGCGATTGCTCGCGCTGCAGTTATACCAAGGTGCGCGGGCTCTGACCCATGAGGATGCCCAGCCCCGTTCGCTGGCAAGGAGCAGTTGAAGCGGCGATGTGGTACATCGTCGCGAGGCTGCGACGAAGTCCAGCGGGCGGGGCTGGGCACCATGCGGGCGACGTTTTGGCGGCCCTCGGACAGCGTCGCGCCCTCGGGATGATGAACCCCGCATCATCCCTTCGGACGCTCCTTGCCGAGAACCGCCAAAACGCCGTCCTCATGGGTCAGAGTCCACGCACCTTGGTATTAGTCGGGCAGTCGCTTATATCCGGCGCGCGATCATCGCCGCATAGCCGCCGAAGCGCCAATCGGCCGCTTGACCGACCATTTCCACGGCGCGCCAGCAATCGGGTTGGGCAGGGCGCCATTCGACCGGCTCGGGCGACATGTTGAACACGCACAGCATGCCCTCTTCGCTCGTCGACCGTTCGATCGCCAGGACCGTCTCGCTCGCTTCGATCACGCGAGCGTCGCCGCGCATCAGCGCATCGCTCGCGTGGCGGAAGGCGAGCAGATGCCGCGTCAAATTGAGCAAGGAGTCCGGATTGCGGTCCTGGCGATCCACCGCCAGCGCGAGATGATCAGCGCCGATCGGTAACCAGGGCGCGCCGGAGCTGAAACCCGCATGGTCGTTGGCGTCGGCGCGCCACGGCATCGGCGTGCGCGCGCCGTCGCGCGACAGGGTCAACGGCCAATTGGCGATCGCTTCGGGATCGCGCAGCGCATCGAACGGAATGTCGACCTGCGTCAGACCGAGTTCCTCGCCATTATACAGGAAGATATTGCCGCGCAGCGAGACCAGCAGCATCAGCTTCATCCGCGCGAAGGCGTCGCGATGCGCGGGATCGGCCCAGCGCGAGATCGCGCGTGGCGCATCGTGATTCTCGAATGCCCAACTCGGCCAACCGGTGCCGGGCGTATCGGGCCATTGCGCGAGCGCGTCGCGTACGAGCGCGGGCGTCAGCTTGTCGGCATAGAGGAAATTGAAGCCATAAGCCGAATTGAGCCGATGATCGCCCCGGGTGAAGGCGTGCATCTCTGCCTCCGGGCTCGGGCCGCCGACCTCCGCCACGGTGAAGGTCGCGCCGTAGCGGTCGAGCAAGGCGCGGAGCCGCTCGAGGAACGCCGGGATTTCCGGCTGGCTCTGGTTGTGGACGTGGAGCTGGAAATCGAACGGGCGCGTGCGCGGCCCCGGAGGAGCCGGCGGATTGTCGGTCAGCGCGGGGTCGTGCATCGAAAAGTTGATCGCGTCGATCCGAAACCCGTCGACGCCGCGGTCGAGCCAGAACTTCGCCACGTCGAGCATCGCGTCCTGTACCGCCGGCAGATGCATGTGGAGCTGCGGCTGTTCGGGCAGGAAATTGTGCATGTAATATTGCCGGCGATGCGCGCTCCACGTCCAGGCCGGGCCGCCGAACACCGATTGCCAATTGTTGGGCGGCGAGCCGTCCGGCTTGGCATCGGCCCAGACATACCAGTCCGCCTTGGCGTTGGTGCGGTCGGCGCGGCTTTCCAGGAACCAGGGATGGTGGTCGCTACTGTGCGAATAGACCTGGTCGATCAGCACCTTGAGCCCGAGCGCATGGGCGCGCGCGACCAGGGCATCGAAATCGGCGAGCGTGCCGAAGATCGGGTCGACGTCGCAATAATCGGCCACGTCATAGCCGAAATCGAGCATCGGCGAGGTGAAGAAAGGCGATAGCCAGATCGCATCGACGCCCAGGCTCGCGACATGATCGAGACGCGCGGTGATGCCCGGCAAGTCACCGATGCCGTCGCCATTGGTGTCGGCGAAGCTGCGCGGATAGATTTGGTAGATCGCCGCTCCGCGCCACCATTCGCGCGCGGTCTGGACGGAGGGCAAGCGTGCGGCGTCGTTCACTGGGCCTCGCAAATGATGAAGTCGAGAGGAGCGAGGCTGACCTTGAGGCTACCCGGCGCGGCGGTTTTGGTTTCGCACGCGCCATGGAGCGCGGTGAAAGCGGTGGAGGCATCGTCGACCAGCACGTTGGCGGAGAGCGGCGCGGTTGACGTGTTGAACGCGACCAGCACTTCCTTGCCGGTGTCGGGGTCGAACCGCGACACCGCGAACAGGCCCGGCCTGTCGCCCCAGGCGCGCGGCACCTGGCGACCGCGGGTCAGCGCATGGTGGCTGGTGCGGATGCGTGCGAGTTCGGCGATCGTCTTGAAGATCGGGTTGTCAGTGCCGAAGCTCGGCGTCGCGGTCGTCTTGGCGGTGCCGAGCAGCTTGGTGTCGTTATAGACCGCGACCTTGCTGCCGAACATGTCCTCGCGCGCCAATTGGTCGTTGCCCTTGCTGACGAAGCCCTGTTCGTCGCCATAATAGATCGTCGGCACGCCGCGCAGCGTCAGCAACATGGCGTGGCCGAGGATGACGCGCTTCAGCACCTCGTCATTGCTCGCCTGCGGAAACCCCGCCTTCACGAACATCGAGAAGCGCCCCATGTCGTGATTGCCGAGGAAGGTCGGCAGTGTCCGCGCCGTCGCCTCGCCATTCGCATAAGCGGGGTCGCCGAAGAACATGTGGAACAACTCGCTGGTCGGGGCGCCACGCGCGACGACATCGGCGACGGCACGCTCGAAGGCGAAGTCGAGTACCGCCGGCAGCTTGTCGACCCGGGTGTGCGCCGCGAGCCGCGCGACGTCGAGGTCGCCGGTGAAGACTTCGCCGAAGATGTGGAAGTTGGGAATGCCCTTGGCTTTGGCGCGCGCGAGCATTGCCGGGACGAACGCCTGCCAGAAAGCGGGGTCGACATGCTGCGCGGTATCGATGCGGTAACCGTCGATTCCGAAATCGTCGATCCACTTGCCGAAAATGTCGATCATGCCCGCGATCACGCGCGGATTTTCGGTCATCAGATCGTCGAGCCCGGAGAAGTCGCCGAGTTGCGAATCCTCGGTCGAGAAGGTCGAGTCGCCGCGATTATGGTAATAGATCGGGTCGTTGAGCCAGACCGGAACCTTGGCTTTCTCCTCGCCCTTGGGGAGGTAGGGCGTATAGGCCCAGCTCGGATCGGTCAGCTTGGCGTAATTCTCCGGCGTGGCGACGCCATCGGCGAGAAAACCCGGGTTGATCGCGGGACCGTTCACGCCGCCCTTGCGCGTGTACGGATAGTCGGCACGGCTGCGATAGGCGCAGGGCTTGTCCGCCTCGCACTCGCGATATTTGATCACGTCGGCGGTGTGGTTGGCGATGATGTCCATATAGACCTTCATCCCGCGCGCATGCGCCGCGTCGACCAGCGCCTTGAAGTCGGCATTGGTACCGAAATGCGGATCGACCTGGGTGAAATCGGTGATCCAATAGCCGTGATAGCCGGCGCTCTCATTGCCCTTGGGCCCCTGGACTGGCTTGTTCTTGAAGACCGGCCCGACCCAGATCGCGGTCGCGCCCAGCGCCTGGATATAGTCGATCCGCTTGAGCAGGCCCTTGAGGTCGCCGCCGTGATAGAAGCCCTTGGCGGTCGGATCGAAGCCGGTGACAAGCCGGTCGCCCTTCAGGCCGCCGGTGTCGTTCTTCGGATCGCCATTTTCGAACCGGTCGGGAAGGACGAAATAGATCACTTCGTCCTCGGGCAGGCGATCGCGATAGTTGGTGGCCGGCTCGGCTGTCCGGGCGGGGGCCGGTGACGACAACCCAGGTTGCGCGGCAACCGTCGCCACTGCCAGTGCAAACGCCAAGCGCGCGGAACGTTTCATGCGATCGGGCTCCTTGAAACGGCGGCGCAATGGCGCGCGATGAAATCCGCATGGCTGGGCATGCGGCTCGCTTCGCGCGTGTAAAGTTCCTCGATCGCGCCTAGGTATTCGGAAAGATCGGCTTCCGAGATGGCGTCCGCCAGCGGATGATATCCCGCAGGTTCGATCCCCTGTCCGGCGAATACTTGCAACCAGCCGGCCTCGGTAAACAGTTCCTCGTTTTCGCGGAAAATGTGCCCATTTGCGCGGTAGAGCTCGAGCTTGGCCCGTAAGCTGTCGGGCAACGCGACATCGCGACGCATCCGCCAGAACGGCTCATCGCGCATATTGGCGTAATAATGAAGGATGATGAAATCGCGAATTCGCTCGATCTCGAAATCGGTTTGGCGGTTATATTCGGCGCGGTCCGCGGCTCGGATGTCGCGGCCGGGCAATAGTTTCAGCAGCCGCGATATCGCCGACTGGATCAGATGAATGCTGGTTGATTCGAGCGGCTCCAGGAAGCCGGACGACAATCCGATCGCGACGACATTGCGATTCCAGGCCAGACGGCGTTTGCCCGCGGCGAAATGCAATGCGCGAGGGTCGGCGATCGCGGTGCCGTCTAAACCCGCCAGCAAGAGTGTGGTCGCTTCGTCCTCGCTCATGAATTCGCTGCAATAGACATGACCATTGCCGGTGCGATGTTGCAGCGGGATGCGCCATTGCCATCCGGCCCGGCAGGCGGACGCGCGGGTAAAAGGCGTCAAGTCGATTGCTCGCTCGCTCGGCACGGCAATCGCACGATCGCATGGCAGCCAGTGGCGCCAATCTTCGAAACCGGACGCCAGTTCCTGTTCGATCAGCAGCGCCCGAAATCCACTGCAGTCGATGAACAGGTCACCCGCAATGTGCTCGCCCGAGGCGAGGCGAAGCGCGGCGATGTCGCCGCTCTCGGCGTGGCGATCGGTGCCGACGATCCTGCCCTCGATCCGGTCGACACCGGCGGCTTCGGCGAATTGGCGGAGATAGGCCGCATAAAGGCCTGCGTCGAAATGATAGGCATAGGGCATCGCCGGAATGGTGCTGCCGGTGATCGGGGCACCGCGATGCATCTTGCCGGCGCGCGCGGCAATTTCGTTCAGCGAATAAGCGCCGAGGGTTTTCGCCAATCCGCGGCGGCGCGCCCGTTGCCAATAATGTTGGAAGGTGATGAGACCGAAGTCACGTCCGACCGCGCCAAACGCGTGCATGTAGCGATGACCGGGGCGGAGCCAGTCGACGAACTCGATCCCGAGTTTGAACGTGCCTTGCGTCGCGCGCAGGAACGCGTCCTCGTCCAGCCCGAGAGCATTGTTGTAGAGCAGGATTTGCGGAATCGTCGCTTCGCCGACCCCGACCGTTCCGATCTCATCCGATTCGACCAGGCGAATGCGGAAATTGCGATCGAGGAAGCGGGCCAGGGCAGCCGCGGTCATCCAGCCGGCGGTGCCGCCGCCCGCGATCACGATCGTGACTGGCTGATCCTGCTGCACATTGTGATCCGGATCGAGGGGCGGTGGAACCGGGGGCGGAGACGGGTCTCCAGCCCCCGGACGTACGTTAGAACTTGTACGTGATGCCGAGATAATAATCGCGGCCGTAACGCTGATAGTCGATCACTTGGCGCGGATCGTTGTTCTGATAGGTCACGAACGGACGATCCGTCAGGTTTTTCGCTTGCGCCAGGATGGAGAAGCCCTTGAGCGCTCCGGACTGGAATTCATATCCGATCTGGGCGTCGAGAATCCCCTCCGCCTTGGCTTGACGATAAGTCGGCGCTGCCGACAGGCCGGCGACTTCGCCGAGGAAGCTCGAGCGATAGCGATAGCTGGCCCGCGCCTGGAAACCCCATTTTTCGAAATAGAGTTCTGCGCTGCCGACCCAGTCCGACAGGCCGGGCAGGGTGATCGGTTGGGTCGGATTGCTGCCATATTTGATGCTGCTGTAATTGTACGATGCGCTGCCGAAGAAGCCGAAACCGTCGAGCGCGCTGGTCAGGTTCTTGAACGGTAGCGACAGCGTTGCTTCCATGCCGAGGATTTCGCCGCGCCCGGTATTGTCAGGCGAGCTCGACAGGCCAGTCGTCCAACCATTCGCCACGACGATGGCGCGATCGGCAGGGGTCAATTGCCCGAGCGCCCCGGTGAAGTCGAACGGCAGCGAGTTGTTCGGATCGACGAACTTGGTCAGGTGCTTGAAATAGCCCGCGATGGCGACATAGCCGCCGCCGGCGAAATACTTTTCGACCGACAGATCGATGTTGGTCGACTGATAGGGGCGCAGCGCGACGTTGCCGCCATTGGAACTGAACGGGCTGTTGAGGGCGACCGGGTTGCCGATATTGGTCGGCGTGACGGTGAACTCCTGGTTGATCCGCTCCTGGTCGAGGCGCGGCCGCACCATCGTCTGGGCGGCACCCAGCTTGATATAGGTCGCCGGCATGATTTCGAGCGACATGGTCGCACTGGGTAGAACGTTGGTATAGCTGACCTTGCCGCTTACCGGCACGATAGTGACGACGCCGTTCGAGAAGTTCGAAATCGTGCCGTCGGAGCTCTGGTTGGTATGCACGACCTGCACGCCGATCGAGCCCTTCAATGCCTTGCCGCCGACGATGCCGTCGATGTTCAGCTTGGCGTAACCGGTCCAAACGTTCTCGATGACGTCGTTGTCGCGCACCAGCGAACCTGGGCGGTTGTCATAGAAGGAGGCGAACGAATTGTTGTAGAGATAGAGCGGATCGAGCGTGAGCATCTGGGGAACGCCCAGATAACCCAGCGACACATTCTCCCCGATCAGCGCGTCCGACGGGACGGGCGCTGAGGTCGGGGTGCCGCTCGCCACGGTGCAGTCGGTGCCCGCGCCCTTCGGGCACAGGAAGTACGAGGTATAAGCGCTGACTTTCTTGCGTCGGCTAAAATTAGCTCCGATTTGCCAGCTCTTGACCACACTGTTCGAGAACTCACCGGCCAAATCGGCACGCAGCGACTTCATATCGTCGGTGAAGCTGGGGCGATTGAGGAAGCCCGCCTGAACCACCGTCTGGGTGCCGTTATAGCCCCAACCCTGGGGATCGGTCAGCTTGAACAGCGACGGATCGGCATAGTTGAGTGTCGGCACGATGGTGAACGTGCCGTTCTTCTGTTGCTCGATGCGGACCGTGTCGGCCGCGCCCGAACGGTTATAGCCGGTGCCCGTATAGGTTTCGAGCAGGAAGTCGGTACGCTTGGCGCGCGACCAGCTCGCGTCGACCGTCAGCCGCAGGCTGTCGTTCAGCTTGATCTCGTTGTTCCAGCCGAACGAATAATTGTCCGCGGTCCGACGGTTATAGTCGTTGCGCTGGACCCCGACCACGCCGCTATAGGTCGCCGCGGTATCGAATCCGTTGGCCGTTGTGATGTTGGTCGCGGTCGTGCCGGCACCCCACCACAGCGGAAATTCGATGCCGCGCAGCTTCTGGGTTTCCTTGAAGTTCGAATAGAGCGCGTCGAACGTCGAGTGGAAATTGTCGCTAGGCTGATATTCGATCGTCGCGACGCCGCCATAGCGCTTTAGAAGGTTCGATTGGACATAGGGCTTGGCTCCGCCAAGGATCAGGTTGCCGTTGTTGTCGGTAGCGTAGCCCCAAGCATTGTAGCGTTCGTCCTGCGAAGGCGTCGAACTGGCCGATACGCCGAGCGCGATTCCCAGCGTGTCGTTGGCGAATTTGCCGACATAGGTTGCCGACCCGCGATAGCCGTAGCGCCCAGCGTCCGGATTGAGTGACTTGATACCGTTCATCTGGCCGCGCGCGGAGATGACGAACGCGTTCTTCGACGCGAGCGGTCGCAGCATGCGCAGATCGACCGTGCCGGCGATGCCGGCCGCGACCAGCGACGCGTCGGCGCTCTTGTATACATTGACGTTCTTGAAGAATTCCGACGGATATTGGTCATATTCGACCCCGCGATTGTCACCAACGGTGACCTGCTCGCGGCCGTTCAGCAGCGTGGTGCTGAAATCGGGGCCCATGCCGCGGATCGACAGGCGCTGGTCGCGACCTTCGAGCCGCTGGGCGGTGACGCCGGGCAGTCGGGCGAGCGAGTCGGCGATCGAAACGTCCGGAAGCTTGCCGATGTCCTCGGCCGAAACGGAGTCGACGATCAGCGTCGAATTGCGCTTGGTACGCGCCGACGATTCCAGCGAGGCGCGGATGCCGGTGACCAGAATATCGGGCCCGGTCGCCGCACTTTGATCGTCGGTTTGCGGCGCGGGTGCGGCAGGCGCATCCTGCGCCAGCGCCGGCGATGCGATCACCGTCAGCGCGCCGGCAAGCGCGATGCCGCTTGCGCGCAACGCAAGCTGGGTACGACGGTTCGAACGGAAAGCAGTCATCAATTCCTCCCCTTGCGGCCGCACCATGTTTGGCTGGCGGCATCGACGCGGCCCACATGGCGCGTGCAGATTTGCTGCGCTTATGTTGCAGCGGGGATGGGGCCAAGTTGGCCACATACGTATTCAGGATTATGCATAAGCGGGTGTTGCCCGCTTGCATCGCTGGGCATCATCGTCCCGACGACGCGAATATCCGATAGCTCCACGGCGCCAGCCTGAGAGTCGTCGCGCGCGTCACCGCAACCATCGAGCCGTCGGCGAAGTCGGTATAGCGCCCATCGCTCGGGCCATCGGTGAAGCTGACGGTTTGCGCGTCGCCGGACAGGTTGAACAGTGCGAAGACCTTGTCGCCATTCTTCTGGCGGACGAACGAGAGCACTTTCGACGGCGCGGTGTTGACCACTGGCGTCATCGCCGCGCCCCAGGGCGCATTCCACAGCGCAGGGTGCGCCTTGCGGAATGTGATCAGGCGGCGGAACAGGTCGGCATTGGGATGGTCGCGCCACTCGATCGGATCGTGCTCGAAGAATTTGAGCCGCTTGGGATTGCCGGCTTCCTGGCCATTGTAGATCAGCGGGATGCCGTCGCCGACGAACGACAAGGCGATCGCGTCGGGCAGTGCCTTGCCGAAGCGTTCGAATTCGGTCCCGTCCCAGGCATTCTGGTCGTGATTCTCGGTATAGACCATCCGCATCGCCTCGGCGGGCCAGGCGCTCTGGTTTTCCGAATAATAGCCGAACAGGGTGCCCACATCGGCTTTGCCCGCGGCGATATCGGCCATCGCGTTGTTCCATTTCCACGCGTAGCTCGCGTCGAACGCCTTGCGGTGGACATCGCGCTGATCGAACTCGGCGAGCATGAAAACGGGCTTGATCCGATCCAGCTTGGCGCGTGCAGTCTCCCAGAAATCGAGCGGGACGTATCCGGCGACGTCGCAGCGGAACCCGTCCACGCCGGCGGTGCGCACCCAATAGACCATGGCGTCGGTCATGTAGCGGCGCAGGCCAGGCTTCGAATAATCGAGGTCGATGATGTCGGACCAGTCCCACCACGGCGTCGGGCGGTTGGCGCCTTTCCAGTCGTGCTCGTACCAATCGGGATGGCTCGCATGGATCGGATTGTCCCAGGCGGTGTGGTTGGCGACCCAATCGAGGATGACGTGCATGCCCAGTCGGTGCGCCGCGGCGACGAACGATTTGAGGTCGGCGAGCGTCCCGAATTCCGGGTTCACGCCATAATAATCGCGCACCGAATAGGGACTGCCGAGGCTGCCTTTGCGATGCTCGACGCCGATCGGGTGGATCGGCATCAGCCAGAGGATGTCGACCCCGAGCGCTTTCAGCTGCGGCAATTGCTTCTCCGCGGCGCGGAACGTGCCTTCGGGCGTGAATTGGCGGGTGTTGATCTGATAGAGAACCGCATCCTTGGACCAGGTGGGATGCTTCAACGTGACATAAGGTTTGGGCGTGTAGGGATCGGAGGTCTTAGCTGTAGCGGTCGGCGCTTGCGTCAGTGTGAGCGCGGCCAGCAGCGCCAGCGCGATGGTCTTCAGCATCCATTCCTCCCTTTTTTCGATAGCCCTCTCCAGCAGGCGGGAGAGGGCTTGCCCCATCACTTTGCCACGCCCATCGGACGGTGCCGGCTGAATACGTATGTGATGGCGTTCCGGCCCTTGCTCCACTCGCCTAGGCTCCGCTGATCGCTCCGCGACAGAGGGCGGCTGGGGAGGGACGATTTGCCGGACACTTATTACGCGCGCGGGCCCTATCGCGGTGTCGCGCTGCCCGCTACACTCCCGCCCAACCGGCCGCAATCGACTGCCGGTCCCGGGAGAAGCCGTCGGGCGATGCTGACCGACAAACCGACGTCCTTCGATATCGCGCAACGCGCGGGCGTATCTCAGCCGACCGTGTCGCGCGCGCTGCGTGGCGACCCGACCGTCAGCGAAGCGACGCGCAAGCGGATCGAGGCGATCGCGGCGCAGCTCAACTACAAGGTCGACAAGAACGCGTCCTCGCTGCGCAGCCGCCACACCAACACGCTGGCGCTGCTGTTCTTCGAGGATCCGACCCCTGACGATTCGCTGATCAACCCCTTCTTCCTGTCGATGCTGGGGTCGATCGCGCGGACCTGCGCGCTACGCGGCTACGACCTGCTCACCTCGTTCCAGCAGCTCTCGTCGAATTGGCATGTCGATTACGAGGACAGCCACAAGGCCGATGGCATCATCCTGCTCGGCTATGGCGATTACGAGACGTATCGCGCGCGCCTCGAGCAGCTCGAGGCGCAGGGTACGCATTTCGTGCGCTGGGGATCGGTCCAGACCGGCCAACCGGGCACGACGATCGGCTGCGACAATGTGCGCGGCGGGCGCGATGCGGGCGCGCATCTGATCGGGCTGGGTTGCCGCCGGATCGCGTTCCTGGGGCAAGTGTCGAGCCACTCGCCCGAACTCGCCGACCGCTATCGTGGCGCGTGTTCGGCGATGCTGGAAGCGGGCATCGATCCCGACCCGGCGTTGCAAGTCGACGCCATCACCACCGAGGCGTCTGGATACGAAGCGGCGATCGAATTGTTGCGGCGCGGCGTGCCGTTCGACGCGGTCTTCGCGGGCAGCGACCTGATCGCGATCGGCGCGATGCGGGCGTTGGAGGAAGCAGGGCTCAACGTGCCTGGCGACGTGTCGATCGTCGGCTTCGACGATATCCCCGCGGCCAGCCTGTCGCATCCGCCGCTGACCACGATCGCGCAGGATTATGCCAAGGCGGGAGCCGCCTTGGTCGACACGCTGTTGCGTCAGATCCGCGCGCAGCCGGTCGAAGCGGCGATGCTGCCGCCGCGATTGGTCGTTCGCCGCTCGACGGCCCCCAGGGCATGAGCGGACTTCCGGCGGAGAAACCGCGCCAGACCTGGCGCGGGCTGTGGAACATTTCGTTCGGTTTCTTCGGCATCCAGATCGCGTTCGGGCTACAGAACGCGAACCTCAGCCGCATCTTTCAGACACTGGGCAGCGATGTCGGCAGCCTGGCCCTATTGGCGATCGCGGCGCCGGTCACCGGACTGGTCGTCCAGCCGCTCATCGGTCATTTCAGCGACCGCACCTGGGGCCGGTTCGGACGGCGGCGGCCGTATTTCCTGGCCGGGGCGGTGCTTGCTGCGCTGGCGTTGCTCGGCATGCCGAACGCCACGACCTTGCTGGCGGCGGCGTTGTTGTTGTGGGTGCTCGATGCGTCGATCAATGTCTCGATGGAGCCGTTTCGCGCATTCGTCGGCGACATGGTTGCGCCGTCGCAGCGGGCCGCGGGCTATGCGTTCCAGACCGGGTTTATCGGCGCGGGCGCGGTGATCGGCAGCCTCGCGCCGTTCGCGATGGCCAGGCTGGGGGTCAGCAATGTCGCGGCGGCGGGCGAGATTCCACCGTCGGTCCGTTATGCTTTCTACTTGGGCGCTGCACTGATCTTCGCGGCGGTGCTGTGGACGGTGCTGACGACGCGCGAATATTCGCCCGAACAAATGCGCGCATTCGGCGATGCCGATGCGGAGCGAGAGCATGACGCTCCGGTCGCAGCGCGCGGTGGCTGGTGGTGGCTACTGGCGGGCTCGGCAGTGATCGCTTGCGTCTGGCGGCTCTCGCTCGAACGCGACCTCTACGTCCTCGGGGGCGCGCTCGCCGCCTTCGGTATCCTCGACCTGATCGCCGCGGCAATGGTCCGCGGTGGCGGCGATAACGCGCTCGTCCAAATCATGAGCGACTTGTCGCGCATGCCCGACCAGATGAAGCGCCTGGCGCTGGTCCAGTTCTTCTCCTGGCTCGCGCTGTTCATCATGTGGATCTACACCACGCCGGTGGTGGCGCAGTATGTGTTCCATTCGACCGACACCACGGCAAAGGCCTATAACGATGGCGCCGACTGGGTCGGAGTGTTGTTCTCGGTCTATAATGGCGTCGCGGCGCTTGCCGCCTTCGTGCTGCCGGTGCTGGCGAGGCGGATCGGCGCGCAGAAGACCCACATTCTGTGCCTGGCGATCGGCGCCGTCAGCTTCGCCTCGCTACTGGTCGTTCGCGATCAGACGATGTTGCTGCTGCCCATGATCGGGATCGGCTTCACCTGGGCGTCGATCCTGACGATGCCCTATGTCATCCTGGCCGGCGTGCTGCCGCAGCATAAGCTCGGCATCTATATGGGGATCTTCAACTTCTTCATCGTGGTACCGCAATTGCTGGTCGCGACGGTAATGGGCGCGATCATCCGCACGTTCTTCCCGGCGGAACCGGTCTGGACGATGGCCTGCGGCGCTCTGGTACTGGTGCTCGCGGCGGCGGCAATGTTGCGTGTGAAGGACGATCCGCGCGTTTCTAACGCGGCAGCGTAATCGTCGCGGCAAGGCCGCCTTCCGGACGATTTTCCAGGCGGATATCGCCGCGCGCCTCGCGCACGATCGCGCGTGCCAGCGCCAGGCCGAGCCCGATGCCCCCGGTTTCCTTGTTGCGCGATCCCTCGATCCGGGTGAACGCTTCGAAAACCTCCGCAATGCGGTTGGGCGGGATGCCCGGGCCGTTGTCGCATACCACGATCTCGACCGCCTTCGCGTCGGAGCGCAGGAATACCTCCGCGCCGCCGCCATATTTGACTGCATTCTCGATCAGATTGCGGATCGCGCGGCGCATCAGCGACGGCCGCAAATGCATCGTCAGCCGCTCGGCTTCGGTGAACTCGACCGGCATGCCGAGGTCGCGGAAATCCTCGACCACGGCATCGACCAAGGCTGCGAGGTCGACTTCGGTCGCCTGCTCGCTCGGTCGCCCCAGCCGCGCCAGCGACAAAATGTCGTCGAGCGTGCGGTTCATCTCGTCGATCGTGTCCGCCATGCGCGCGCGGTCGTCGTCATCCTCGACCGATTCGATGCGGACGCGAAGCGCGGCCAGCGGCGTGCGCAGATCGTGTCCGATCGCGCCCAACATACGGTCCTTTTCCTCCAGCATTGCGCTGACGCGCGTGCGTAGGTCGTTGAACGCGGTGATCAGGGTGCGGACATCGTGCGGTCCGCTCTCGGTGATCGGACCGTCCGCTTCGCCGGGATGGAAACGCTGCGCCGCCTTGGCCAGCGACCTCAGCGGCTGGGCGATGCGGCGCGTCGCCAGCAGCACCGGCAGCAGCACGATCGCGTAGAGCACCAATGTCTGCCCGATCAGCCGCGACAGGAACGGCCATTCCGAATCCTGCCAAGGGACCGAAGCGGCCCACCAGCCGACCTTGGGTTGCTCGACAGCGATCAATAGCTCGTGCCGCACGAAGCGATAGCGCTGCGCCCGGACGCGCGACATCTTGCCGAAACGCGGGTCGTCGGACCGCAGCGGACGGATTCCCGTCACGACCTGGCCGACAGGGACTCCCGCCTCGTTGAGGCGCGCGCGTAGCGCTTCCTCGATATCCATTCGTCGCCGCAACCCGCCCTCGATCGGGTTGGACGGCCAGGGGCGCGAGCGGAACCGGTCCCAGGGCGTCTCGTCGCCGATCGGGGGGGCGGCCGCGATGTCGAGCGGCCGGTCATGCCGGTTGCGGGGCCCCTGCGATGCGTCGACGATCCTTGCCGCGACGGGGCCAACCGTCTGCTCCAGCCGGAACGCTTGCCGATCGCGCAGGCTCAGCCCGAAATTGACTGCCTGCGCGACGAACAGGGCGACCGCGACGAGCATCGCCATCTGGCCGGGCAGGTTGCGGGGCCAGAGCCTCATAATCGCGTCACTTCCGCGGCGAGCGTGTAGCCACCGCCCCACACCGTCTTGATGACGGTGGGGTTCTTGGGATCGAGCTCGATCTTGCGCCGTAGCCGGCTGACCTGGTTGTCGATCGCGCGATCGAACGCCATCGCTTCGCGACCCTGGGTCAAGTCGAGCAGCTGGTCGCGGGTGAGCACCTGGCGTGGGCGCAGCACCAACGCCAGCAGCAAATTATATTCGCCTGTCGACAGCGGTACTGACACACCTTCGCGGTCGACGAGCGCGCGTTCGCCAGACTTCAATACCCAGCCGGCAAAGGCATAGGATCCGCTTTCGGGCGCATGCTGACGCGCACCGTTGCCTGCGGCGCGGCGCAGAATGACGCGCGCGCGGGTCGCCAGTTCGCGGGGTGAGAAAGGTTTGACGACATAATCGTCGGCACCCATTTCGAGCCCGACGATGCGGTCGGTCTCTTCGCTCTTGGCGGTCAACAGGATGACGGGAATATCGCCAGTCGCGCGGATGTGGCGGCACAGGCTCAACCCGTCCTCGCCCGGCATCATGATGTCGAGGATGATAAGGTCGATGGCATAGGCCGCCATCCGCGTGCGCGCGCTTTCGGCATCGCCCGCCTGGGTGACGCGAAAGCCCTGCTTGGTCAGATATTGGGCGAGCGGCTCGCGGATCGAGCGCTCGTCATCGACCAGAAGGATGTGGGGAATGCCGCCCATCGGCACTTCGCTAAGCATCAATCGTCCCCCTGAAAAGCCCTGACGGCCGAAAGGCCCGACGAGGAAAGGTGGAGGGCCGGGCGGGTGAGGAGGGGCACCCGCCCGGCAGCCTGGGCATATGGGGTTACTGCCCGGGCTTGTCCGTCGGCGCGGACGGGGGCGGCGGGGGCATGTCGCCGCCACCGCGCATGCCGCGCATCTGTCCCATCGCGTCGCGCGCCGCCTGGCGCTCAGCCGCATCGACCTTTCCGTCCTTGTTGGTATCCGTCCGGTCGAAGCGCCGCGCGGCCAGCGCGCGATATTCCTCGCGGTCGATCACCCCGTCGCCGTTGGTATCCAGCCGGGCGAACATCCGTTCACCGAAGCCGCGGCCACCGGGGCCGGTCATCGGTGGAGGAGAAGCGCCGTCAGCGGGAGGCGGGGGGGGAGGCGCCGCGCCGGTGCTGCCCATCGGCCGGTGCGGCTGCATTTCGTCGGGCGTCAGCCTGCCGTCCTTGTTGGTATCCAGACGATCGAATCGCGCGTCGGCCTGCGCCATCGCTTCATCGCGCGTGAGCACGCCGTCGCCATTAGCATCGCCTTTGGCGGCCGCGGCGGTCTGCGCCGCGGTCGGCCCGACCAGCGCCACCGTCATGAAGCTTGCGCTCGCGAGCGCCGCGGCAAGAAACACTCGATTCATCCCGTTGTCCTCGATCGGGCGAAGGGCCATTCCCTGCCGTCGGGGGACTTGTGGTTCCTCTGTGTCGCTCGCGCATGTCAGTCCACGGCGAAATTGTCGCAAATTGTCGCGCTAGAAGAGAAAATCCCCGCGTCAGGCGAAGATGGCGACGCTTTGCATCTGTTCGGCGATCGGCTCGCCATCGGCGTTCCAGATCATCATTTCCTGGCTCGAGCTTCCCGCCTTGGCGTAATCGGCATTGGTTCGCAGCAGCCACCATCCATCGGTGGTCTGCGGCTGCGCGCCGAGCAGGTTGAGCTGCCAGGTCATCGAACTACACGGCGCCGGCCCGCCGATCAGCTTGAGGGCAGCGGGCGGGAGGCAATCGGCCACGGCGATCAATTCGACCATCGGATCGAGCCCTTCGCGTTCGTTCAACCGCACCCAGCGGAGCCACTCGGCCGGACCAACCGTCGCATCGCGTCGATCGAGCAACTCGAAGTTCTGCGCGAAGGACACCGCCGAATTACCCTTGAAAGTCGCGTCGCCGGCTTGCGGGCGCGGAAAGTCGGGCGCGGTGCCGACCTGATGATCGAGCTTGGAGTCGACCGCGCTCATGAACACGAACGTCGCCCGGAGTCCGAGACCAGCTTCGCTCTCGACATCGGCCTGGATGAAGGCAGCGTTGCGGCCACGGCGCAGCCTGCTCGCGCGGACCACGACGTCGCCGGACAAGGGACCGATGAACGCGACCAGCGCGGATCGGAGCGGCGGCAGATCGGTGTCGGACTGTTGCGCCGCATGGAGTGCGAGCGCCGCCGATAGTCCGCCATAGCTGGTGCGCCCTTGTAGCCAGGTGTCGGGAATGCTGCCCCGCCAACCGCCCTCGATCGGTTCGAGCGTGTCGATGATCTGCTTCAAGCCCGGCATGAATTCCCCTTGCTCTGGTTATTATGCCGGCTGGACTGCCAGGCGATCGCGCAATTCGCGCTTGAGCACCTTGCCGATCGCGCTTCTCGGCAATTCATCGATCGGGTGGAGCGCCGACAGACGCTGTGTCTTGCCGAGCTGATTGTTGGTCCACGCCAAGATTGCGTCTGCCGAGGCATCGACGCCGCTATTGGGGACGTAGAAACCGACCGGGGTCTCGCCCCATTGTTCCGACGGCACGCCGATCACGGTGCATTCCTGCACCGCCGGATGCTGTTTGAGCACGGCCTCGATGTCGACCGGGTAGATATTGAAGCCGCCCGAGATGATCAGGTCCTTCTTCCGGTCCATCAGGATCAGGAAGCCATCCTTGTCGAACCGGCCGATATCGCCATGGCGGATGAAGCGATTGCCGTCCTTGTCGTACCATTCGGCCTCGGCCGTCGCCTGCTTCCGGCCGTGATAGCCGGTCATCATCGCCGGCGACCGGCCGACAACCTCGCCCGTCTCGCCTTGGCGGACTTCGTTTCCGTCATCGTCGATCAGCCGCATGTCGTGGCCGGGTAGCGGCTGTCCCACCGTATGAAGCTTGTCGGGGAAAGCGGTACAGTCGAGCCCGGTCGAGGCGCCGCCCTCGGTCATGCCGTAGAATTCGACCAGCCGGCCCGGCCAACGCGCCAGGATGTCGGCCTTGAGCGCAGGCGAGAAAGGCGCGCTGGTCGAGGTCTTGAACCTGAACGCCGACAGATCGAACCGGTCGAAATCGGAGATCGCCATGATCCGCTGATATTGGACCGGCACCAGCATCGCGTGCGTCACGCGGTGCTTCTCGGCGAGCTCGAGGAAAGCGCGCGCGTCGAACTTCTTCATCAGCACGACGGTGCCGCCCCAGCCGAGTGTCGGCAGGAAACTGACCAACGTCGTGTTCGAATAGAGCGGCGTCGAATTCATCGTCACCGCGTCGCCATAGCCGCCCGCCGAATTGCGGCCGATATGCGACCAGCGCATGCTGTGCGACTGGACAATGCCTTTCGGCGTACCCGTCGTTCCCGAAGAATAGATAATGTTGAAGCCATCGGTCGGGTCGATCGTGACCGGGCGGGGTTGGCTGCCCGGTGGCGCCAGCCAAGCTTCGAATTCGTCGGTGTCGAGGCGAATCTGTCTTGCAGCGATCGGCTGGTCCGTGATCGCCGCCTGGTTGTCGCCATCGAGAAAGACGATCGGCGCACCGCAATCGGCGATCATCGCGGTAAGCGCCTCCGGCGTCGAGGACGGCGCGAGCGGCGCCGCGACGCAGCCGGCGCGCAATGTGCCGAGAAACACGGCTGCATAGGCGATCGAAGATGCGGAGATGATCGCCACCGACTGACCCGGCTCGACCCCGTCGCGTTGCAGCGCCGCAGCGATGCGATCCATCATCGCGTCGAGCTCGGCATAGGTGAAGCTACCCTCGGCGTCGGCCACCGCGGTCTTGTCCCGGCGCTCCTTGGCATGTTCGCGGATAATGTCCGGCAGGGTGGCGAAGTCACTGGTGAGCAAGGCTTCGGCGCTCATGATCTCTCCTCAAACTTGCCGCGAATCGCTAGGCGAAGCTGCCACGAAATGCCATACGCGATATTCGAAAAATAGAATCAGGAGGGACGCCGATGCTGTTCTACGATGCGGTGAATCCGGCGCCGAACCCGCGGCGCGTGCGAATCTATCTCGCCGAAAAGGGGCTGACCGTTCCGAGCGAAACGGTTTCGATTCCCAAAGGCGAGCACAAAGGAGAGGCATATCGGGCGGTCAATCCGCTCGGTCAGGTGCCGTGCCTGAAGCTGGATGACGGCACCGTCCTCACCGAAAGCGTGTCGATCTGCCGCTATTTCGAGGCGCTCAATCCCGAACCGTCCTTGTTTGGCGTCGGTGCGCAGGGCCAGGCGGAAGTCGACATGTGGACACGCCGCGTCGAACTCCGCCTGATGACCCCGATAGCGATGGTGTGGGTGCATACGCATCCCTTCACGGCGCGCGTCGTCCCCAAGCAATATACCGAGTTCGGCGAAAGCAACCGCCCGCGGATCGACACGGTCATGCGCGAGTTCGATGCCGCGCTGACCGAGCGGCAGTTTCTCGACGGAAGAGGATATTCGATGGCCGATATCGTGCTGCAGACGACGATCGATTTCGGCAAGTTCATCGGCGTCGACATGCCCGAGGATGCGGCCGCGCTGCGGGCTTGGTACGACCGCGTTGCCGCCCGACCGAGCGCGGCGGCATGAGCGCGGGGATGGACGGCCGCGTCGCAATCGTCACCGGCGGCGGGACCGGGATAGGTGCGGCAACCGTCAGAATGCTCGCCGCCCAAGGCGTTCGCTGCGTGGTCAATTATGCGTCGAGCCGGGACGATGCCGAAGCGGTTGCGGCGGAAGCCGGCAATGGCGCGATCGCGGTTCAGGCCGACATCGTCGAGGATGCGGCCTGCCGCACGCTGGCGCAGGCCGCGCTCGACGCATTCGGGCGGATCGATTTCCTGGTCAACAATGCCGGGCGCACCAAATTCGCCAATCACGAAGATCTCGATGCGCTCGACGCCGAGGATTTCGTCGACATCTATCGGCTCAATACCGTTGCCGCGTTCCAGATGGTGCGCGCCTGTGCGCCTGCGATGCGCGAGCAGGATGCGTCGGCGGTGGTCAATGTCGCCAGCGTTGCGGGCGTATTCGGCATGGGATCGTCGGTCGCCTATGCGGCGTCTAAGGGCGCGCTGATCTCGATGACCAAGAGTCTGGCCCGCGTGCTGGCGCCTCACATCCGGGTGAACGCCGTGGCACCCGGCTATGTCGGCACCGGCTGGTATGAGAAGCGGCTTGGCGCGGAAGGGTTCGAGCGCCTCAACCAGACTATCGCCAGTCGCGTGCCGATGGGGTTTGCCGCCGGGCCGGACGACATTGCCGGACCGATCGTGCAATTGCTGGACCCTATCGCCCGCGCGATCACTGGCGAGGTCACCTTGCTCGACGCCGGCGGCCATCTCGACGTCGCGCTGACGCGGCGGCCGGGGAAGGAAGGGTAACCCGTCACCCCAGCGATGGGGTAACCCGTCGCCCCAGCGAAAGAGCATCGGGTTGAGCATGCCCCGCATGCTCAAGGATCGTCCGGGGGACGATCCGACCCGATGCTGGCCTCGTGCAGTATCGCATGTCGCCTGAGATCCCAGCTTTCGCTGGGATGACGGGTAAGACGCTGGGATGGCGAGTGAAGCTCAGCTTTCAGCCATCGCCACCGGTGCCGCCGGGACGCGATCGAGCACTTTCCACAGGATGATGGCAAGCGCGATCGTCACCAGCACCGCCGCGACCAGGAAATTCGCGCCGGTGAACCCATGATGATCGCCCGTCGCCAGGGCCTGGGTGAGGACGAGCGGTCCCAGGATCGACGACACGCTGCCCATGCTGCCGATACCGCCCTGCAATTGCCCCTGACGCGTCGCATCGACCATGCGCGACAGCAGACCGTTGAAGGCGGGGAAGACGAAGCCCTGGAACGCGCTGATCGTCATCAGGACATAAGCCTGCCAGCCGGCAGTCGCGAAGGCGAACAGGTAAAAGGCGATGCCGGCGGAGCACATGCCCACGACCATCGCCTTGCGCTCGCCGATCCGTCTGATCACCGGGCCGGTCAGCCCCGCCTGCACGCAGGCCATGATGAAGCCGACGAATGCCAGGCTCCAGCCGATCGCGCGCGCGTCCCAGCCGAACCGCATCGTCGCCCAGAACGACCAGGTCGCGGGATAGACCATGTGCGCGAGCTGCCAGATGAACCAGGCGAGCAGCAACGGCGCGGCATTACCGGCATGGAACAGGGGGCGAAAAGCGCCGACGATATGCGCGTCGCGCAAGCGGAACGGGCGGCGATTCTCGGGCTTCAGCGTTTCCGGCATGAACAGGAACATCGTCGCCGCGTTGAGCAGTGCCAGTGCCGCGGCGGCGACGAACGGCGCGCGCGGCCCGAAGCTCGACAGCAGGCCGCCAAGCGCCGGACCGAGGATGAACCCGATGCCGAACGCCGCGCCGATCAGCCCGAAGGTCGCGCTGCGCTTTTCGGGCGGGGTGACGTCGGCGATGACCGATCCAGCCGGGCCATAGACCGCACCCGCCGCGCCGGCGATGGCGCGGCCGAGGAACAGCCAGCCGAGCGTCGGTGCCCAGGCCATCAGCGCATAATCCATCCCGAAGCACAGCATCGAGGTCAGCAATATCGGTCGCCGTCCGAACCGGTCGGACAGGTTGCCGAGCACCGGCCCGGCGAAGAACTGCATCACCGAGAAGACGACCAGCATATAGCCCGCGACGCGCGTGGCCTGCTCGAGGTCGATATGGCCAAGCTGCGTGATCAGCTTCGGGAAGACCGGCATGACGATCCCGAAGCCGATCGTGTCGATCAGCACCGCTGCGAGCGCGATCGGCACGGCGCGATTGTCGAAGCGCATCAATTCCTCCCGGCGGTATTGTAAAATCCGCGATGTCCGAACCGTGCGGACGCGACGATTCAGCTGCTTGTCTGCGTTCTGCCCGACTTGTTCCAACATCGCAAAAACACCGCCGTCGCGTCCGCCCTCGCTTCGTCAACCGGAACCGTACTCCTGCGCAAGCCGGAGCCCCGGGTTAGGAAGGAATGTCGTCTATGGCCCTGGGCTCCTGCTTTCGCAGGAGCACGGGTCGCCTTCCTCCCATCGGGGCGACGTTCAGTCCGGCATCGTTTCGAACACCGTCAGCCCCTCGGGCATCACGACCCAGTCGGGTTTGTCGCGGACAAAGATCGCAAGCGTCGGCTTGAAATGCGCCGGGTCGTCGAGCGAACCGGCATAGATGGTATGGCTGTCATGCACGCCATGGATACCGCCGAACACCAGTCCGCCGCATTCGGGGCACGAATTGCGCGTGGCCTTGCCGCCGCGCATCGCCGGCGAATGGAATTGGTGTGTGCGGCCGGTGATCGTCAATACGCTTGCCGGAATGCCGATGAAGGGAATGAAGCCCGACCCCGAAGCCTTGCGGCAGTCGGCGCAATAGCAGAAGCCCATGCCGTCCGGCGCTCCGCGCGCTTCGTAGCGCAATTGCCCGCACAGGCATCCACCGGTGATCGTCGTCATCCGCTTCTCCGTTTGCCTTTATTCTTGAGCGCTTCGCGTTTGCTCAAGCCGCTCAATCGACCCTCATTCACAGCGACATAACGCGCGATTTCGTCCGGATCTGTCCAGGCATATTGGCGCAACGCCCAGCCGATCGCCTTGCGCAGGAAGAATTCGGTCGATCCGATCGACGGTTCGATACAGGCGTAGAGCAGATCGAGGTCGGTTTCGTTTTTGGCGAGCAACTGACAGAGGATCGAGCTTCTCCGTTTCCACATGTCCATGTCGATCGACCAGGCCAGCATTGTGTCGCGCATCGCGGCGCGATCGTTCTGCAGCAAGGCCCACAGTCGATGCCCGGCAATTTCGTCGACATAATCCCACCACGCGCCGGTGACGATCATCTCCTCGTACATCGGCAGCGCATCGATCCGCTGAAACCGCCGTGCGGCCTTCACTGCGCTCAGCTCGATCGCCGCATATCGCTCCTCGCGATGGGTCGCGCCGCGCCACAAGGCGAGCACATCGGCTTGCCACGCCGCGCTGTCGGTCCAATCGAGTCCCGCGAAGACCGGCTTCAGCGCGGCGCGCCGCGGCACAGTCGAGACGCCCAGATAAGGCATCGCCGATTTCATATAGGCCTGCATCGACGACGCCCGCGCCGGTTCCGCTACGGCATCGAGCGCTTCGCGAACCCGCATCGTCAGGGGCTTTCCCGCCGGCTTGGAATGTGTCATCTCCGGACCATACCCGATATTCAGATTCGGTGAAGAGGAGAGATTTGCATGGCATCCGCCGCCGAGCTCGATCGTCCGTCCGACGCACTCGAGAATTTCCGTGCAGAGGTGCGCGACTGGCTCGCCGCCAATTTCCCGCCGTCGCTCAAGGGCAAGGGCAATCTGCTCGCGACGGTCGAGGGACCGACCCAGGAAACGCCCGAAATGACAGCCTGGCGCAAGGCGATGGGCGAAAAGGGCTGGGGCGTGCCGACCTGGCCGAAAGAATATGGCGGTGGCGGGCTCAGCCGCGCAGAGGTCAGGGTGCTGGCGGACGAGATGGCGCGCGTCGACGCGTGGAATCCGATCGGCGGCATGGGCGTGATGATGTTCGGCCCGACGCTGCTCGAATATGGCAATGAAGCACAGAAGCGCGAACATATCCCGGCGATCGCCAAAGGCGAGGTACGCTGGTGCCAGGGCTATTCCGAACCCAATGCCGGCTCGGACCTCGCCAATCTCCAGACCTTCGCCGAGGACAAGGGCGACCATTATGTCGTCAACGGCCAGAAGACCTGGACCTCGGGCGGGCAATGGGCGGACAAATGCTTCTGTCTCGTCCGCACCGACAAAACCGAAAAGCACAAGGGTATCAGCTTCCTGCTCATCGATATGACCGCGCCCGGCGTCGAGGTGAAGCCGATCAAGATGATCAGCGGCATGTCGCCTTTCTGCGAGACCTTCTTCACCGACGTGAAGGTGCCGAAGGAAAATCTGGTCGGCGAGGAAGGGCAGGGCTGGACGATCGGCAAACGCCTGCTCCAGCACGAACGCACCAATTTGTCGGGCGGCGGGTCGCGGTTGATGCCGAGCGGGCCGGGCCTGCCGGACGTCGCCAAGAAATATGTCGGCACCGACGTGGAAGGGCGGATTGCCGACCCCGATCTGCGCGCGCGGATCGCCAAGTTCGAGATGGACTGGCGCGCCTTTCTGCTGACCGCGATGCGCATCCAGGCCGAATCCAAGGCGAAGGGCGGGGTGTCCGAAGTGTCGTCTATCCTCAAGACGATCGGCACCAAGCTGGGCCAGGAACGCGCGGAGTTGACGATCGAAATCCAGGGGCTGCAGGGCCTGGGCTGGGAAGGCGAGGGCTTCAGCCAGGAAGAGCTGCATGCGGTACGCGCCTGGCTCTTCGGCAAGGCGACGACGATCTATGGCGGCTCGACCGAGATCCAGAACAACGTGATCGCCAAACGCATCCTGGGGATGCTGGATCATCAGTAATTTCCGTCGCCCCGGCGCAGGGCATCCCATCAAAGTAATACTTTGATGGGGCCCGGAGGCCGGGGCCGCTGCGTAACTAAGCGCAGCCCCAATACTCTAGCGGCCCCGGCCTCCGCCGGGGCGACGAGGAAGAAAAATGGCCGTCCTCAACGAAGAACAGACGATGCTGCGCGACATGGCGCGCGAATGGACTCGCAACGAAAGCCCGGTGACCGCGTGGCGCAAGGTGCGCGATGCCGATACAGCGACCGGATATGATCCCAATGTTTATAACGAGATGGCGCAGATGGGCTGGGCTGGGATCGTCATTCCCGAAGCCCAGGGCGGCTCCGATTTCGGCTGGCTCAGCCTGGGGCTGGTGATCGAGGAACTCGGCCGCACGCTGACCGCGAGCCCGCTATCGGCAAGCGCGGTGGCGGCGTCGGCGATCGTGCTCGGCGGCAGCGAGGCGCAAAAGGAAGCCTGGCTGCCCGGGATCGCCAGCGGCGAACTGGTCGCGACCTTCGCGCTCGACGAAGGGCCGCGTCACGACCCCGACAATATCAAGACCGCGGCCGCAAGCGGTAAGCTCAGCGGAACCAAGGCGTTCGTGGCGGAAGGCGACAGCGCCGGCTTGTTCGTCGTCGCGGCGGCGGACGGGCTTTATCTGGTCGACGGCAACCAGGCGGGTGTGTCGCGCTCGCGCCGCCACCTGACGGATTTCCGCAGTCACGCCGACGTGACGTTCGACGCGGTCGAAGCCGACAAACTGGCAAGCGGCGGCGACACGTTGCTCGACCAGGTGCTCGATCGCGCGCGCGTGGTCGCCGCAGCCGAGATGCTCGGCATGGCGCAACAGGCGTTCGAGACGACGCTCGATTATCTCAAGCAACGCCGCCAGTTCGACCAGGTGCTTTCAACCTTCCAGGCGCTTCAACACCGCATGGCCGGCCTGTTCAGCGATATCGAGCTGATGCGCTCCGCAGTCGAGGCGGGGCTCGCGGCGATCGATGCTGGCGGCGATACGCGACAGGCGGCCTTGCTTGCCAAGACCAAGGCCAATGAAGTCGGCCACGCGATGAGTCGCGAGATGATCCAGCTCCATGGCGGGATCGGCATGACCGACGAATATGATGCTGGCTTCTACCTCAAACGCATGCGTGTGCTGGAGGCGGTATGGGGAAACACCGCCTATCTGCGCGACCGGTTCGCGCGGCTCGGCGGCTACTGAACCTATTCCTTTTTGGGAAGGTTTCCGGGATCGGGTCTGCCCGGTCCCGGAGATCAAAAAGGTCGTGCCATTTCCACGTTGAACCGAGAATACATCGCATTTTGCAACGCGAGTTACGCTTGACGTAACGTTACTCATAGTGCCTATTCGAGTTCCGGGTATGGAGTCACTCAAGTGCTCTGACCCGCTTGGGGAGAGGCACATGACCAAGACAGGGTTGCTTTGCGCCTGCGCGATTTCCGTATTTGCGGTATGCGCGGCATCGTCGGCGGCTGCGCAATCGACGCCGGCAGCGGATCCGCAAGACAGCGGCAGCACGCCGGATATCGTCGTTACCGGCTCGATTATTAGAGGGACGCCGGAGGACGCGGCACTGCCCGTCAACGTGATCGGTGCCGATGAACTCCAGAAACAGGGATCGCCGTCAGCGGTCGAGTTGCTCAAGGCGCTGCCGACATCGAGCGCGGTGCTCGGCGATTCGAACCAGTTCGACAGCCGCTCGCAGGGCGCCGAGGGTATCGCGACGGCCAATTTGCGCGGCTTGTCACCGCAGCGGACGTTGGTGCTTCTCAACAGCCGCCGCCTCGTCACGTCTGGCAATGGCGTTCCTGCGGTCGACATCAACCTGATTCCGTCGGCTGCGATTGGCCGGATCGAAGTGTTGAAGGATGGCGCCGCGGCGACTTACGGGTCGGATGCGGTCGCCGGCGTGGTCAACTTCATCACCCGCACGGACCAGGAAGGCTTTCGCGCGGCAGCGAGCTATAAGTTCGTCAAGGACACCGACGGGGATATCGACGCCTCATTGTCCTACGGCCATGTCGGCAACGGTTTCCGCATGTTGGCGGCGATAGGATTCGCGAAACGCGGCGAACTGCTGGCACGCGACCGCAGTTTCGCGGTCCAGCCTTATGCCAACAACCCGCAGGGCGGCTGGTCGGGCGGCGGCAATCCGGCGACCTTTTTGGGCCTGGCGGCGAGTGGCGCGCCGACCACGGGGCTGACCGCGGACAGCAGCTGCGGCGCGCTAGGCGGCTATGTCGGCGCCAACGGGCGGTGTTACACGCAATATTCCGGGTTTGACGGTCTGGCGGAACTCGAAAAGAGGTTCACCGCGTTTGTCGATGTCGGCGTCGACATAACCGACACGACCAAATTGGAGGTCACGGCGCTCTACGGCCGCTCGACGGTTCCGCATTATCTGACCTCGCCTTCTTACATCCTGACCCAGGCACCCTCGCTCGCTTCGCTTGGCGGGAAAAACCCAACCCCGTTCGTTTCAGGTTTCTACGTGCCTGCGACCAACCCCGGATTCGTCGCGTACAAGGCGGCGAACCCCGGCTTTTTCCCCGCAAGCACGACGGGAGCGGTATTCCCGCTGCTGCTGTTCCGCCCCTTCATGGCGGGCGGCAATCCCTCCACGCTTGACGATCCCAATGAGACCGGATCGGCGCGTGGGATGCGCAAGTCGGAATCGATACGCTTCACCGCCGAATTGTCGGGCAAGCTCGCTCCAAAGGTCGATTGGACCCTCTCGGCGACCTTCCATCAATATTATCGCTATATCGACGGTTTCGACTCCTTCGGGGATCGCATTCAGCTTGCGCTACGCGGTTTTGGTGGGCCGAATTGTAATGTCTCCGCGAACACGCCCGGGCAGAACGGCTGTCTCTGGCTCAACCCATTCGGCAACGCCGTGACGAACGGAGCGATCAACGGCACGACCAACCCGCAGGGCAATGCCGCGCTCGCGAACAGCAAGGCGTTGACCGATTGGTTCTTCGTCAAATCCAACACGGCGGTCGATTCGCAATTGTTCGTTCTGGATGCCAACATCAGCGGGTCGACGGGCATCAAGCTTCCGGGCGGCGACGTCCAGTTCGGCGTCGGGGCGCAATATCGCTACAACTGGTTCGACACCGTTTATGGCGCCAACAATAATATTGCAGTCAATCCATGCCGCGACACGCCGATAACCGGGAACACCAACCCTGCGGCTTGCTCGCCGACTTCCGGCGTCAATCCCAGCCCGGCGACCGGGGCACTGGCCTTTCTGGGAACCAATGCCAACAGCTTCCTGAAAGGCGGGGTCAAGGCGGTCTTCGCCGAACTGCAATTGCCGGTTTTCGACAGCTTCAACGTTCAGGCGGCAGTGCGCTATGAGGATTATGGCGGCTCGGTCGGATCGACCATTGATCCGCAGGTCCGCGCGCGCTGGCAGGTTACCGATTGGCTGGCGGTACGCGGCGGATACGGCACCACGTTCCGCGGACCGACGCTCGCCAATCTCAGCGGCAATTCGGTCACCGCGTTGCAACTGATCGGATCGGCGTTCAAGCCGGTAGACATCTTCGGCAATTCGTCGCTCAAGCCGGAAAAATCCGAAAATTATTCGGGTGGACTGTTGCTGAAGTTCGGTGGGTTCAACGCCAGCGTCGATTATTTCAAATATCGCCTTACAGACGTCATCGTCAGCGACCCGCTGGCAGCGATGGTAGCGACGCTGTTCCCGTCCACGGGTGGCAACGCCTGCTCCAGTGCGCTCGCGGCGCGTTTCACGTTCGCCAATGGCGTGTGCGGGTCACTTTCTTCGGTGGCGAACAATATCGCCAACATTTCCCGCGTGAAGACCTTTCTGCAGAACGGCGCCACGCAGACCAATGAGGGCATCGATTTCAGTGTCAAATACCGGTCGAGCCAGTTCCTCGGCTCGACGATGCGCTTTGGGATCGGGGCGGACGCGACGCGGACGCTGCGCAACCGGATCAGCGACATCTATGTGGCTGGGGTCAAGGTGCAGTCGGCCTATGACGGCGTCGGCCTGCTCAACTACCAATCCACTTTGTACCCAGTCCCAAAATGGAAGGGGCAGGCTTATGTCGACCTGGGCGCAGGCCCGGTCGATGCGCGGCTGACGGTGAACTATACCGATGGGCTGCACGATCAGCGTTACGATACCAGGAGCGGCCCGTTCGCGCCTGATCCGTCGCTGCGCAATCCGGACGGGACGATCCCCGCAACGCCGATCTCGCTGCTGACCGGGGCCGACCTGAACAGTTTTGTGACGGCGGATTTCAATCTGCAGATCAAGCTGCCGAAGAACGTGCTCCTTACCGGCACCGTGTTCAACATCTTCGATGCGCAGCCGCCGTTCGCGCGAGAAGATTATAATTACGAGCCGTTCGTTGGCAATCCGTTCGGCCGCATGTTCAAAGTCGGCCTGTCGACCAAGTTCTGACCTTGACCGGCTGATCTCCCTCTCCGGCCTCGCCGCGCCAGACCAGCGCGGCGGGGCCGTTGTTTTGCAACTATAAGAAAGGTCGCTCCCGCCCGTGTCCTCCCCCACGCATCTTCCCGAAATCGAGGCGACGTTCGTCCCCAAGCGCCGCGCGCTGACCCTGCTGCTGCTGACCTTCGCCTATTTCTTCAGCTATATGGACCGGCAGATCCTGGCGATCCTCAATGAGGATATCATCAGGGACCTGCACCTTTCCGACGCCCAGATGGGAATCCTGGGCGGCATGGCGTTCGCGATCTTTTACGCCGGGCTCGGGATTCCCGTCGCCTGGCTCGCCGACCGCAGCAACCGCGTCCGGATCATCGCCGGCGCGCTGGCGATCTGGAGCGCGTTCACTGCCTTGGGTGGGCTTGCCGGCAATTTCTGGCAGTTGCTCGGCGCGCGTATCGGCGTCGGCATCGGGGAGGCGGGATCGAGTCCCCCGAGCCACTCGATCATTGCCGACCTCTATCCGCCGGACAAACGTGCATCGGCGATGTCGATCTACTCGCTTGGCGTCGGTCTTGGCGCGGCGTTCGGTACGATCATCGGTGGGGTCGTCGCGACCTATTATGGCTGGCGCGTCGCGATGTACGTCATCGGGCTGCCGGGCTTGCTGCTGGCGGCGATCATCTGGGCAGTCGTCCCCGAGCCCAGGCGCGGTCTGTCCGACGCGCAGATCGCGATGGATACGGCCAGGCCGTCGCTGATCGATGGCTTCACCACCTTGTTCGCCAACCGCGCCGCGCTCCACCTCGTCGCCGGCTTCACCCTGACCTCGATGATCGGCTACGGCCTAACCGCGTTCGGTCCGAGTTTCATGCAGCGGTCGTTCGGCTTCACGAAGCTCGACATCGCGCTCAAGGTAGCACCCGCCGGCGCGATCATCGTCGCCGTCGCTGCGATAGCGAGTGGGCGGATCGCCGACCGGCTGACGCGGCGCTACGGCCAGTATGGCCAGTCGTTCATGGTGGCGGTTTTCAAGACGATCGGGCTGCCGCTGACCCTGTGCGTCTATACCGCGACCAACCCGACCTTCGGGGTCGGGGCCTATTTCCTGTCGATCCTGTTTTCGACCGCCTATCTCGGCGTGACCTTCGCGCTGATCCAGTCCGAGGCGCCGATCCGCTTGCGCGCCACCTGGGCGGCGATCACGTTGCTGGTCAACAACATGATCGGGCTGGGACTGGGGCCATTTCTGGTCGGCATGCTCAGCGATGCGCTCAAACCGGCCTATGGAGCTGAATCCCTGCGTTATTCGATGTTCGTCTTCGCCGCGATCACGCCCTGGGCGATCTTCCATTATTGGCGAGCGGGCGTGTTGCTCAAGCGCAAGGCGATCGAGCGTAAAGCGGCGCAGGGCGCGATCACTGTCTGAGCATTGACGGGGAGGGGCTCAGCCCTCCGCCGCGCGATCGTCGAACATGCCGAAGGCGAGCGTGGAGGCGTACATCGCCACCGCACGATCGCGCGGCATCGCCGACGCCCATTTGCGCATGTCGAACGCGGCGTTCTGCAGCGCCATCAGCGACTGGCTGACGATCAGCGCGTCGACCGGGCGGACCGAGCCTTCGGCCGCGCCGTCGGACAACATCCCGGCATAGCGCCGCGCGATGCGGTTCGAGCGGTCGAGCATCGCCTGGCGGACATGGCGCGGCAGGCCGGTCAGCGCAGTCGTGCGCAGCAACGGCCCGCGCTCGGAGAATTGCACGTCGAGCAACGTCGCGATGATGCTCGACAGGCGATGCCACCAATCGCCACTGCTGTTCTCGCCGACCTGGATCGTCTCGGTGATCGTGTCGAAGCTGCGCTTGTAGCATTCGATGACCAGATCGTCCTTGGCGTCGAGATGGTGGTAAAAGCTGCCCTTGGTGACGTTGAGTTCCGACGCGATGCGCTGCACCGAGGCACCGCGATAGCCGAGCTCGTTGATCAGCCGCGTCGCCGCGCGCAGGAACGCTTCACGGCCAGGTTCGGCTTCCTCATGCTCGATATCGAGGATCGCCGGCTCCCATTTGGCGCCGGGGACCGCGATGCCGTGACGGAACATGTCCATCAACCGCGCCTCGACCCGGTCGAACTGGTCGAGGTCGTAGCGCGCGATCCAGGCGGGGATCCAGAACGTGTTTTCGAGCAGCACGTGCGCGCGCGCGCCGAACAAATCCTTGAGACGGCGGTTCTCGGGCTCTTCGCCCCATAAAGCACGCGTTTTGCGGAAAATCTCGCGCCAGGCGGCCATCAGCCGGCCAAGCATCGGATCCTCCATCGCGCGCAAATCGCTCAAAGTCGCCAGCGCGCGCTCCTCGTTCTCGCGGATGCGCGCGAACCGTTCCATGTTGAGCGACAGATAGCGCGCGACGCGCGCGTCCGGAGTCGCCTCCATCTGGGCGGTGTCGAGCATCTCCCCCAGGGTTTCGAGCGTATGTTCGAAACAGGCCTGGGCGAGATCTTCCTTGCGCTTGAAATAATAGGTCACGCTGGTCGTGTTGAGCCCAACGCGGCGCGCAACATCGGCGAAGGTCATGCCCTTCGCGCTCTGTTCGTTTATCGCTTCGGAAGCGGCGGCCAGGATCGCATTACGTTTCGCCCTGAAACGTTTCGTTCCCGTAACCTCGTCCAGTTCTGCAGTGTCGGTTTGCCCCATCGGCCCAGCTTAACATTTCCGTCACACGGGGCCAGCGGATTCCGCAACGCCATTTCGCTTTTTCGTTGGTCGGAACGGCCCGCAAAAAGAGGATTCAACGGCTTTACCGAAAACTCGGTACGGTTTAGTCGAGGTAGCGACAGCCATAGGAGAGCAGCATCATGGACTTTACGCTGAGCGATCGCGAAACCTATTTCCGAGACCGCGTGCGGGCCTTTATCGACAAGGAGATCGCACCCCGAAACGCCGAATATCACCAGCAGTCCCACGAGGGCGAGCGCTGGAAGGTGATCCAGGTGATCGAGGACGTGAAGGAGATCGCCAAGGCGCAGGGCCTGTGGAACTTCTTCATGCCGCCGCATTCGGGCCAGACCCATGTCGACGACAGTTTCGAATTCGAGGGAGCGCAGCTTTCCAATCTCGAATATGCTCTTTGCGCCGAGGAAATGGGCAAGATCGGCTGGGCTTCGGAATGTTTTAACTGCTCGGCGCCCGATACCGGCAACATGGAAGTCCTGCACCGTTACGGCACGCTCGAGCAGAAAGAGCGGTGGTTGCGGCCGTTGATGGAAGGGAAGATTCGCTCCGCTTTCCTGATGACCGAGCCGGCGGTCGCCTCGTCGGACGCCACTAATATCGAAACCTCGATGGTGCGCGACGGCGACCATTATGTCATCAACGGCCGCAAATGGTGGTCGTCGGGCGTGGGCGATCCGCGCTGCGCCGTCGCGATCGTGATGGGCAAGACCAACCCGGATGCCAAGCGTCATGCTCAGCAGAGCCAGATCCTGGTACCGCTCGATGCGCCAGGGGTGAAGATCGAGCGGATGCTTTCGGTTTACGGGTATGATCACGCTCCGCACGGCCACGGCCAGGTGCTGCTCGAGAATGTCCGCGTGCCGGTCGACAATCTGCTGCTCGGCGAGGGCCGCGGGTTCGAGATCGCGCAAGGGCGCCTTGGGCCGGGCCGCATCCACCATTGCATGCGCACGATCGGCGTCGCCGAAACCGGAATCGAGGCAATGGCCAAGCGCCTGCTCAGCCGGGTCGCGTTCGGCAAGCGCATCGCCGACCATTCGATCTGGGAACAGCGTATCGCGCGTGCCCGCATCGATATCGAGATGACGCGCCTGTTGTGCCTCAAGGCTGCGGACATGATGGACAAGGCGGGCAACAAGTCGGCTCAGCTCGAAATCGCGATGATCAAGGTCCAGGCGCCCAATATGGCGCTGCAGATCCTCGACGACGCGATCCAGGCGCATGGCGGCGGCGGCGTCTCGGACGACTTCCCGCTGGCGCATCAATGGGCGGCGATGCGGACACTGCGCTTCGCCGATGGTCCCGACGAAGTGCACAACCGTGCGATCGCCCGCAACGAGTTCGGCAAATATGCCGACTACAAGGCGGATATCCCTTCGAGCGGGGATCTCGGAGTTTCGCGCTAACAAAAAGAAGACCCTCACCCTTCCGGCGCTTTCGCGCCTCCCTTCCCTCTCCCGCATGCGGGAGAGGGAAGGGGCCCGCCGCCGAAGGCGGTGGGAAGGGTGAGGGTCTGTTTTGATTTGAGGGAGTAGGTCTTGAAAGCAGCCGTTCTATTCGAGCCGAAAAAGCCGCTCGAAATTTGCGACGTGACGATCGACAAGCCCGGACCGCATGAGGTGCTGATCCGCACCGTAGCGTGCGGCGTGTGCCGCTCGGACCTGCATTTCGTCGACGGCGCCTATCCGACGCCACTGCCGGCCATTTCCGGCCACGAAGCGGCCGGTATCGTCGAGGCGGTTGGCGATGAAGTCCGCACGGTGAAGGTCGGCGATGCCGTCGTCACTTGCCTGTCGGCATTTTGCGGCCATTGCGAATTCTGCGTCTCGGGTCGCATGTCGCTGTGCATCAGCAACGATACCAAGCGTGCCCGCGACGCCGCGCCACGGCTGAGCCTGAACGGCGATCCGGTGCATCAGATGCTGAACCTGTCGGCTTATGCCGAGATGATGTTGGTCCATGAGCACGCCTGCGTCGCGATCGACCCCGACATGCCGCTCGACCGCGCCGCGTTGCTCGGCTGCGCTGTGACCACGGGGGCGGGGGCGGTGTTCAATGCCAGCCCGGTCACGCCCGGCGAGACCGTCTGCGTGGTCGGCTGCGGCGGCATCGGGCTCGCTGCGGTCAATGCCGCCAAGATTGCTGGCGCAGGCAAGATCATAGCGCTCGACCCGGTACCGGAGAAGCGCGCCTTGGCGGAAAAGCTTGGCGCCACTCATAGCTTCGACGCGATGGCCGAGGCCACGATCCTCGAGGTGGTCGAACTGACCAAGGGCGGCGTGCACCACGCGATCGAAGCGGTCGGCCGCGAGGCATCGGCGCAGACCGCGGTCAAGGTGCTGCGCCGAGGCGGCACCGCGACGATCCTGGGGATGATGCCGCTCGGCAGCCAGGTCGGCCTGTCCGCGCTCGACTTGTTGGCGAGCAAGAAGCTGCAGGGCGCGCTGATGGGCGGCAACCGCTTCCCGGTCGACATTCCGCGGCTGGTCGATTTCTACATGCGCGGGCTGCTCGATCTCGACACGATCATCGCCGACCGCATGCCGATCGAGCGGATCAACGACGCCTTCGACGAATTGCGCAAGGGCGACGCCGCGCGCTCGGTGATCACGTTCGGGTGATGTCGATGTCTTTTGCTCGTCACCCCCGCGAAAGCGGGGGCCCATCTCCCATTCGACGGGCTGGAGACAATCGTTCGGAGATGGGTTCCCGCTTGCGCGGGAATGACGGAGGAAGTCAATGACAGCCGCGCATCCCGACGACGCCCCCAAGACGATCGAGGTCGCGGAGAAGGATCGCCTCGATCTCGTCAGGCTGACCGCGTGGATGGAGGCAAATGTCGAAGGGTTCGAGGGGCCGCTCGATTATTCCAAATTCGCCGGCGGCCAGTCCAACCCGACCTACAAGCTCGAGGCGACATCGGGCGAATATGTCCTGCGCCGCAAGCCCTTCGGCAATCTGTTGCCCTCGGCGCACGCGGTCGACCGCGAATATCGGGTCATCGCCGGATTATATCCGACCGGCTTTCCGGTCGCGCGACCCTATGGATTGTGCACCGACTCCGAGGTCATCGGGACCGACTTCTACGTCATGGGGTTCGCCAATGGGCGCAACATCTGGGACGGCACGATGCCCGACTATGCGCCCGAGGAACGCACCGGCGTCTATAATGCGATGTGCGACACGCTGGCGGCGCTGCACAACACCGACCACGAGAAGGCTGGGCTCGGCGACTACGGCAAGCCGGGCAATTATTTCGAGCGCCAGGTCGGCCGCTGGACCAAGCAATATCGCATGGCCGAAACCGAGCACATGCCCGCGGTCGAGAAGTTGATCGAGTATCTGCCGCGGACCATTCCGCCGCAGACGCGCACTTCGGTCGTCCATGGCGATTACCGCATCGACAACATGATCTTTCATGCCACCGAGCCGCGCGTCATCGCCTTGCTCGACTGGGAATTGTCGACGCTCGGCGATCCGCTGGCTGATTTCAGCTATTTCCTGATGAGCTGGGTAACCGCGCCTGAGGGGCGCTCAGGCGTGATGGGCAAGACGGGCGGCGACAGCGGCATCCCGACGCTGGAGAACATGGTCGAGCGCTATTGCGCGGCGACCGGGCGCGACGGCGTGCCCGACCTCAACTGGTATTTCGCCTATAATCTGTTCCGCCTCACCGGCATCGTCCAGGGCATCAAGAAGCGGATCGTCGAGGGTACGGCATCATCGGCGCAGGCGGAGAAGTCGGCGGCAGGGGTGTATCGCCTGGCCGATGCCGCCTGGGATTTTGCGCAGAAGGCGGGGGCTTAACACAATCCCCTCCCGCTCGCGGGAGGGGTTAGGGGAGGGCGTGTGCCCCTCTCCAGACGTCACGAGGAGGGACAGCCCCTCCCCCAGCCCCTCCCGCAAGCGGGAGGGGAGCAAGAGAGGGAAAGAAGATGAGCCTATTCGATCTGACCGGAAAGGTCGCCATCGTCACCGGATCGTCGCGCGGGATCGGCAAGGCGAGCGTATTCGAGCTTGCCGAGCATGGTGCGAAAGTGGTCGTGTCGAGCCGCAAGCAGGACGCGTGCGATGAGGTCGCCGCCGAGATCAACGCCAAATATGGCGACGGCACCGCGATCGCGGTCGCCGCGAACATCTCCGACAAGGCTGGGCTGCAGCATCTCGTCGATGAGAGCCGCCGCGCATTCGGCAAGATCGACGTCCTGGTCTGCAACGCGGCGTCGAACCCCTATTACGGGCCGCAGCAGGGAATCAGCGACGATCAGTTCCGCAAGATCCTCGACAATAATATCGTCTCCAACCACTGGCTGATCTCGATGGTCGTGCCCGAGATGCGTGCGCGCAAGGACGGGGCGATCATCATCATCTCGTCGATCGGGGGCTTGCGCGGATCGACCGTGCTCGGCGCCTATTGCATCTCAAAGGCCGCCGACATGCAACTCGCGCGCAACCTCGCGCATGAATACGGGCCGGACAATGTCCGCGTGAACTGCATCGCGCCGGGGTTGGTGAGGACTGATTTCGCCCGCGCGCTGTGGGAGGATCCCGAACGGCAGAAGGCGGCGAACGAGAGCGTCCCGCTGCGCCGCATCGGCGAGCCCGAGGATATTGCCGGCGGGGTAGTGTTTCTCGCGTCGAAGGCTGCGGCGTTCACCACGGGGCAGACCATCGTGATGGATGGCGGAGTTACGATCTGACCTTCTCGTCGCCCCGGCGAAGGCCGGGGCCGCCGAGTTCGGTGACGACAACGTAGCGGCCCCGGCCTCCGCCGGGGCGACGGAGTAAGACAATGGCACGGTTCACCGGCAAATCGATCATCGTCACCGGCGCGGGCTCCGGTATCGGCCGCGCCTCCGCGACCCTGTTCGCAGCGGAAGGCGGCAGCGTCATTGCCGCCGACAAGACCGAAGCGGTGCACGAGACGGTCGAGGCGATCCTGAAGGCAGGGGGAACCGCCAAGGCGATCCAAATGGACGCGGGCGACGAAGGCGATGTCGAGCGCACCGTGGCGATGGCTGTGGCGGAACATGGCGGGCTCGACATCATCTACGCCAATGCGGGCATTTCGGGCGGGATCACCGGCATTCTCGACAGCAGCGTCGAGCTCTGGACCGAGGTGTTGCGCGTGAACCTGATCGGGCCGTTCCTGGCGATCAAGCATGGAGCGCCGGAGATCATCAAGCGCGGCAAAGGCGCGATCGTGTGCACCGCGTCGGTCGCCGGCATCCGTTCGGGCGCTGGCGGGCCGGCCTATTCAGCGTCCAAAGCAGGCGTCATCAACCTCGTCACCACCGCCGCGCAGCAACTCACCGGGACCAATGTCCGCGTCAACGCCATCTGCCCCGGGCTGATCGAGACCGGCATGACCGCGCGCGTGTTCGAATATGCCCGCGCCAACGACAAGATGGACAAGGTCGGCCGGCTCAATCCGCTGAAACGCGCCGGCGTGCCCGAGGAAATCGCCCGCGTCGCCTTGTTCCTCGCCAGCGACGACGCCAGTTACGTCAACGGCCAAGCCTGGGCGGTCGATGGCGGCTTGTCGTCGAGCCACCCCGTCACCCGGCAGGAGTTCGGCAAACCCGCCGTTTGAGGAGTAGAAGAGATGCTGTTGATCATGGGCACGGTGCGGCTGCCCGCGGGCGGGCTCGATCGCGCCCGGGCGGCGATGGAGAAGATGGTCAGCGCGAGCCGCGCCGAGGACGGCTGTTTCACCTACGCCTATGGCCAGGATGTGCTCGAGCCCACCCTGATCCATGTCGTCGAGCGCTGGCGCGATCGCAACGCGCTCAAGGCGCACGGCGCGTCCGCGCACATGGCGGAATGGCGCGCTGCTGGCGCCGAGTTAGGGCTGCACGATCGCGATCTGAAACTCTACGACGCCGACGAGGGCACGCCGCTCTAACCTCAGACGAGCGGTTCGCGTTTCCGGATCAAGCCTTCCTGCGCGACGCTCGCCACCAGGCGGCCGTCGCGGGTGAAGATGTTGCCGCGGTTCATGCCGCGGCCATGGCCGGCCCAGGGGCTGTCCATCGCATAGAGCATCCATTCGTCGGCGCGGAACGCCTCGTGGAACCACATTGCGTGATCCAGGCTCGCGGTCTGCATGCCGGGCGTCATCCAGTTGACGCCGTGCGGCATCATGCTCGTCGCCATCAGCCCCATGTCGCTAGCATAGGCCAGGATCGCGCGGTGCATCGCCGGATCGTCACCGAGCGGCGCGACTGCGCGGATCCAGCTATAGTTGATCGGCTCGCGCGCCGCGGGGGCGAACCAGTTGCGCGGATAGAGCGGGCGAACGTCGATCGGACTCGCCCAGCGCAGGAACCGCGCGCGATGTTGCTCGGGCAGGTATTGCGCCGCCTCGACGCGCAATTCGCTCTCCGATTTCAGGTCCTCGGGCGGGGGGATGTCGGCGGGGAAGGGGTCCTGGTGATGGAATCCGCCTTCATCGACCTGGAACGATGCCGCCATATTGAGGATCGGCTGGCCGTTCTGTGTCGCGATCACCCGGCGGGTGGCGAAGCTCTTGCCGTCGAAATCGCGCACTACGCGATAGATGATCGGCAGCGCGTCGTCGCCGGCGCGCATGAAATAAGCGTGCAGCGAATGCGCATCCTTGCCGTCCGCCGACCGCTGCGCCGCCTGCAGCGCCTGGCCGATCACCTGGCCGCCGAATACGCGACCCTGACCGCCGGGAAGCTTCATGCCGCGATAGAGATCGGCGTCGAGTTCCTCGACATCGAGCAACGCGACGAGGCCCTCGATGAGTTGCTCGGGCGTGCGCTTCGGGCGCGGAGTGGGATCTTCCTCAGCCATCAATAGCCGGCGTTACGCGCGATTTTGTCGGCATGGAAGTTGGCGTCGCCGAACATCTCGGCGAGCACGCGTTGGCGCTTCATGTAGAAGCCGATGTCATATTCGTCGGTCATACCGATGCCGCCATGCATCTGCACGGCTTCCTGCACCGCGAGCATCGAGGCGAGGCCGGTCTGTGCCTTGGCGACCGAGACGGCTTCGTCGGCGCGATCAGCGCCGCTGTCGAGCATCTGTTGCGCGCGGAGCGTGGCGGCGCGCGCCACTTCCATTTCCGAATAGAGATGCGCGGCGCGGTGCTGGAGCGCCTGGAAGGTGCCGATGACGACGCCGAACTGCTTGCGCTGCTTGAGGTAATCGACCGTCATGTCCATCGCGCCCGCGCCGACGCCGAGCATCTCGGCGGAGGCGCCGGTGCGGCCGGCACGAAGCAGGCGGTTGAGCGGATCGCGCCCGGCATCGACCTCGCCGATCACCGCATCGGCGGTCACCTCGACATTGTCGAAGTCGAGCCGCGCGGCGATGCTCGAATCCGCTAGCCGCTCGGGCGTCGCGGTCAGGCCGGCGGCGCCTTTGTCGACCGCGAACAATGTCACGCCATTCTCATCGGCGGCCGACCCGGCTGTGCGCGCGGCGACGATGATCAGGTCGGCGACATGGCCATGCGTGACGAACTGCTTCTTGCCCGACAGGCGAAAGCCGTTGCCCGACCGCTCGGCCTTCATCCCGACGCTGTCGCGGAACTTGGCCTGCTCGTCGATCGCCAGCGCGGCGACGGTCTCGCCGGCCAGGATGCCGGGATAGAATTTGCCGGCCAGCGCGCTGCCCTTGAGTGCCTCGACCGCGGCGACGGCGGTGGCGAGAAACGGCGAGGGCGACAGGTTGCGCCCGATCTCCTCGAGCACCACGCCCGCCTCGACATGGCCGAGACCGAGCCCGCTTTGGTCCTCGCCGATCAGGATGCCGGTAAAGCCCATTTCGGCGAACGACTTCCACAAATCGCGGCTGAAACCGTCGGCATTGTTGGTGTCGCGCAACTCGCGCAGATGTTTGACGGGGGCATGTTCGCGCACGAAGTCCTTCGCGGTGTCCGCGAGCATGGATTGTTCGTCGTTGAGGTAGAGAGGCATTTGTTACTCCTGATTCCTCTCCCGCTTGCGGGAGAGGAGCGAGACTTGGTGAGCGAAGCGAACCTAGTCGCAGCGGTGAGGGTCTTCTTTCTTCTGTTCTGGCAAAAGCTTGGAAGAAGAAAGAAGACCCTCACCCAACCCTCTCCCGCACGCGGGAGAGGGCTAAGAGGTCATCTGTCCGGCAACTCCAAAATCCGCTTCGAGATGATGTTGAGCTGCACCTCGCTTGTGCCGCCCTCGATCGAATTGGCCTTCGTCCGGAGCCAAGCCCGCGGCGCCGCGCCGGTGTTCGACTCCTCGCTTTCCCATTCGAGCGCGTCGGAACCGCCGGCGGCCATCATCAGCTCGTGGCGCGATTTGTTGAGCTCGGTGCCGTAATATTTCATCATCGACGGCTGGGCGGGGTGCGCCTTGCCGGCCTTCAATTCGTCGATGAACTTCTCCGACATGGCGGTGAACGCCTTGGCGCGCACCTCGAATAGCGCCATCTGCGCGCGCAACACCGGATCGGCGAGGATACCGGCGTCGGTCAGGCCGATGGTCCGCTTGGCGCCGTCCACCAGCGGGTTGCCGCCGCTCGACCCCAATCCCATGCCGCTGATCATCTCGCGCTCGTGACCGAGCAGATATTTGGCCACGTCCCAACCTTTATTCACTTCGTGAACAAGGTTTTCCTTGGGGACCTTCACATTGTCGAAAAAGGTTTCGCAGAAGGGCGAATAGCCCGAGATCAGCAGGATCGGCTTGGTCGACACGCCCGGCGTCGCCATGTCGAACAGCAGGAAACTGATCCCGCCCTGCTTGACCGTTTTGTCGGTGCGCACGAGGCAGAAGATCCAGTCGGCGTAATTGGCATAACTGGTCCAGACCTTCTGCCCATTGACCAGATAATGGTCGCCTTTGTCTTCCGCCGAGGTCTGCAGGCTGGCCAGATCGGATCCGGCACCGGGCTCGGAATAGCCCTGGCACCAGCGGATTTCGCCGCGCGCAATCTTGGTCAGATGCTCGATCTTCTGCGCCTCGGTGCCATATTTGAGCAACGCCGGCCCGAGCATGGAGATACCGAACGAGTTGAGCGGGTTGCGGCATTTGAGCCGCGCCATTTCCTCGCGCAGGATCTTGGTCTCGGCCGGCGACAGCCCGCCGCCGCCATATTCCTTGGGCCAGTCGGGTACGGTCCAGCCACGCGCGCCCATCGCATCCATCCATTGCTTTTGCGCCGGCGTCATCTTCGACTGGTCGCGTCCACCCCAGACGACATCGGCGTCGGAGCGCACCGGCTCGCGCATCTCGGCCGGGCAATTGGCTTCGAGCCAGGCGCGCGTTTCGGCGCGGAAGGTTTCAAGATCATCACTCATTGCATTGCTCCATGCGCCAGTCGGGCCACGGCTATCGCCTTGTGGTCGAGATAGGTGTCGGCGATCGCCTGCACGCCGATCGGCATGCCGTCGGGATCGACCCCGATCGGAAAGCTGGTCGCCGGCAGCATCGGGAAAGTGGCGAGGCCGGGAAAGGCGAATTGCGGTCCGAACGGGGTCGGTTCGCCATCGATGTCGAGCACGCGCTTGGGCAGCGGCGTCGGATCATGCGGGAAAGCCGTGACGCCCAGGGTCGGCGCGATCACCGCGTCGTAGCTTGCGAACAGTCGGTTCCAGGCGCGTTTGTTGCGCGCTTGCTCGTCGCGCAGGTCGAACCATTCGGCCAATGTCGTCGGCGCGGACCCATCCTGCGGCACGCCCCGCGCGATCGTGATGTTGAGCATCTTCATATAGGCGCGCTGCTGCGCCTCGAGGTCGGGGATCAGGTCGCTCTTGCGGTCGACCGACACGCCGAGATCGTGGAGCGCGTCGGCCAGCCGGTCGAGCGCGTCGGCAATCGGGGCCGCTACCTTGGCAATTGGATGCGAATTGATGACGAGGATGCGGTATTCGCTCGCCGGGCGGTTGTCGGCCTGTTTGAGCGGATGGTCCGACAGGATGTCGAGTGCGAGCGCCAGGTCGTCGGGATTGCGCGCCATCGGGCCGATCACCGACAATTCGCCCGGCGCGCCATCGGTGCCGGGAAAGTAATGGCCGTCGCGGCTAAGCGCCCCGAAGGTCGGCTTGTGTCCCCAGACGCCGTTGAACGCGGCCGGCACGCGGATCGAACCGCCGATATCGCTGCCGAGCTCGAGCGGCACCATGCCGGCGGCCAGCGCCACCGCGGCGCCGCCTGATGAGCCGCCCGCGACGCGATCGTGATTATGTGGGTTGTTGGTGCGCCCGTAGATCGGATTATTCGCCTGCAGGTCGGCGAGGAGCGGCGGGACGTTGGTCTTGCCCAGGATCACCGCGCCCGCAGCCTTGAGCCGCTTGACCGCTACCGCGTCGCTGCTCGCGACGAAGTTGCGCGCTGCTTCCATGCCCCAGGTCGTCTTGAGCCCGTCGAGGTCGAAGCTTTCCTTGACCGTCATCGGCACGCCGAGCAGCGGCGCGTCGTCACCCGCCGCCAGCCGCTGGTCCATTGCGTGCGCCTGATGCCGGGCGCGGTCGAAGTCGCGCACGACGACCGCGTTGAGCGGACCGTCGCGCGCCTCGATCCGGGCGATCGCCGCTTCGCATTCGAGCATGGCGGTGGTCTCGCCCGAGCGGATCGCTCTGGCGGTTTCGATGGCGGATTTCTCGGTCACGCGGTCAAGGACTTCGGTCATAAAACTCCCTCTCCCCTCCGGGGAGACGGCCGGGGAGAGGGGCAGTGTGACTCACCGCGCTCTCCGACTGCCCCTCTCCCGACGTCGCGCGGCTTACGCCTCGCTCGTCTGCCCTCTCCCCGGAGGGGAGAGGGCGAGATTGCTCAGAACTTCTCTCCAGCCTCGGCCTTGCGCCGCAGCAGCGGTGACACCTCGACACCGTTCGCCTCGAGCCCGGCGACGACCTTGTCGAGCCCGACCGTGTTCCCCCAGAACATCGGACCACCGCGATAGACCGGCCAGCCGTAACCGTAGATCCAGACCACATCGATATCCGACGCGCGTTGTGCCATGCCTTCGTCGAGGATCTTCGCGCCTTCGTTGACCATCGGATAGATCGTCGCCGCGATGATATCCTCGTCGCTGAAGTCCTTTTTCGGCTGGTTCGACCGGCTGCGGAACTCCTCGATGATCTCGGCGACTTCGGGCGACGGGGTCGGATTGCGGTTCTCGTCATAATCGTACCAGCCCTTGCCGGTCTTCTGCCCCCAGCGGCCGCGTGCGCAGAGCACGTCGCGGATAGTATCGAGCTTGGTCGGATCGCGGTGCCAGCCGATATCGACGCCGGCCAGGTCACCCATCTGGAACACGCCCATCGGAAAACCGAAATCGACCAAAGCCTTGTCGATCTGTTCGGGCCGCGCGCCCTGCATCAGCATCGCATTGGCGGGGGCATTGCGCGCCGAGAGCATGCGGTTGCCGATGAATCCCGGACACACGCCCGACACCACCGCGACCTTGCCGATCGGCTTGGCCAGCGCCATCACCGTCGCCAGCACGTCGGGCGCGGTCTTGGCGCCGCGCACCACTTCCAGCAGCTTCATGACATTGGCCGGCGAGAAGAAGTGCATGCCCAGCACGTCCTGCGGGCGGCCGGTGGCCGAAGCGATCTCGTCGACATTGAGGTAGGACGTGTTGGACGCCAGGATCGCACCGGATTTGACGATTGTGTCGAGCTTGCCGAACAGTTCCTTCTTGACGTCCATATTCTCGTAGATCGCCTCGATGACGAGATCGCAATCCTTGAGATCGTCGAGGCTGAGCGTTGGGGTCAGCAGCCCCATCATCGCTTCGACCTTTTCCAGGGTGAAGCGGCCGCGCTTGGCCGAATTCTCGTAATTCTTGCGGATCACTCCGACGCCGCGATCGAGTGCTTCCTGTGCCGTCTCGACGATCGTCACCGGGATGCCGGCGGTCAGGAAGTTCATGCTGATCCCGCCGCCCATCGTGCCGGCACCGACCACGCCGACCTTCTTGATCGGGCGCAGTTGCACGTCGGACGGAATGCCATCGACCTTGGCCGCCTGGCGTTCGGCGAAGAACATGTAGCGCTGGGCAGCGGATTGCGTGCCCATCATCAGCTTCATGAATTCCTCGCGTTCGACGGCGATGCCCTCGGCAAAGGTGCCGTGGGTCGACGCCTCGACGCAGCGGATATTGGCGGCGGGCGCATCGAAACCGCGGAACTTGCGGGCATTGGCTTTCTTGAACGCCTCGACCGCCTCGGGATCGGCGGTCGCGGTCTTTTCCGACGCGCGGGGCAGGGGGCGCTTGCCCGCGACTTCGTTAGCGAAGGCGATTGCATCGGCTTCCAGGCTGTCTTCGCCGACGATCTTGTCGATCAGCCCGGCCTCGTGCGCCGCCTTGGCCGAGATCGGATCGCCGATCGCGGTCATCTGGAGCGCCAGCTTGACCCCGGCGATCCGCGGGATGCGCTGCGTCCCGCCGGCACCGGGAAGGAGCCCGAGCTTCACCTCGGGCGTGCCGATCTTCGCCGAGGGCACCGCGACGCGATAATGGCAACCGAGCGTGACTTCGCAGCCGCCGCCGAGCGCGGTACCGTGGATCGCGGCGACCACCGGCTTGTCGAGTGCCTCGATCATGTCGATCACCGTGCCCAGGCCTGGACCCTTCATCGGCTTGCCGAATTCGGTGATGTCGGCGCCGGCGAAGAAAGTGCGGCCGTCGCAACGGATCACCACTGCCTTGATCGTCGCGTCGACCTCGGCCTGCTTGATCCCGGCTTCGAGTCCCTCGCGCACCGCCGCGCCGAGCGCGTTGACCGGCGGGTTGTTCGAGATGATCACGAGGACGTCGCCATGACGTTCGGTGCGGATCGGCGAGGCGGGGGTGTCGGACATTCTTCTCTCCAAAATCGTCAAAATCGTCATCCCAGCGAAAGCTGGGATCTTATGCGGCTTGAGACCCCAGCTTTCGCTGGGGTGACGGTTCGTCAGGTCAGTGACGAATAGATCAGCGTCTTGAGCTCACGGCGGATCGGATACAGGCCGGACGGGCTCAGCTGGGTCATGAACACCATGTGCAGCCGCTCGACCGGATCGATGAAGAAGGCGGTCGAGAACATCCCGCCCCAATAATATTCGCCCGCCGATCCGGGGATCATCGTCTTGGCGACGTCCTCGGTCACCGCGAAGCCGAGCCCGAAGCCCGTTCCCGCATTCTGGGTCTCGCTGAACAGCGACCGCGACAGTGTCGACAGGTCCGATTTGCCGGGCAGATGGTTGATCGTCATCAGGTCGAGCGTCTTGCGACCGAGCAGGCGAACGCCGTCGAGCTCGCCCCCATTCGCGCACATCAGGCAAAAGCGATGATAGTCGAGCGCGGTCGATGCCAGTCCGCCGCCGCCCGACAGCAGTTTCGGCTGCCGCCGCCAGGCGCTCTCGCTCGCGCGGTCGTACATGATCCGTCCCTTGCCGGCGACGAACGTGTAGCAGTCGGTCAGCCGGTCGACCTTGCTGTCGGGGACGACGAAACCTGTGTCGTCCATCTTCAGCGGCTTGAAGATCTTCTCGGCGAAATACTCGTCGAGCGGCATCCCCGAAACACGTTGGATCACCGCACCGAGCACGTCGGTGGAGACAGAATAATTCCACGCCGTGCCGGGCGAGAATTCGAGCGGCAGCTTGCCCAGAGCCGCGACGAAGCCGTCGAGATCGTGGCCACCATGCCAATTGTCGATCTTGCCCTCGCGATAGGCGGCATCGACATTGGTGCGGTTCTGGAAGCCGTAGGTCAGGCCCGACGTATGCCGGAGCAAATCGAGCATCCGCATCGGCTCGGCGGTCGGCGTTACCGGCAGGAACGGGACGCCGCCACCGCCGCCATTATAGACGCCGATCCCCTTGAACTCGGGCAGCACGTGATGGACCGGCGTATCGACCGCGACTTTGCCCTCCTCGACCAGCATCATGAAGCCAACCGAGGTGATCGGCTTGGTCATGCTGGCGATGCGGAAGACCGAGCCCTCGTCGATCGCCTTGTCGGAGCCTTCTACCGCGGCGCCCTGGCTCGAGAAATGGACGATCTCACCATCGCGGCTGACCAATATCTGCGCGTTCGGCAATTTGCCCGAATCGAGGTACCGTTCCTTCAGGAATGCGGGAATGCGGTTGAGGCGGGCGGCATCGAAGCCATGCTTTTCGGGCGCTTTCATCAGCATCGCTCTTCCATACCCCTATTTCAAATTCCGACTCTCTATTGCCTTGAGCGACGCTCGAATCAACTCTAACGTTGCGAAATCGCGCGGGCGGAGACCTGCGGCAGCCGAAGCTGGAGAGCGGACCCTTGTCAATGAATGACGTAGCCGAACCCGTAATCGCCCTCGATCCCGCCTGGCCCAAGGTTTCGCTGAAGGACGCGACCGCAGCGCTGACTGCGCCGGGCACCAAGTTCGAGATGGAAACGATCGAGATTCGCGGCGTGCCGACGCGCATATGGAAACACGCGCCGCACGATCTGGGCGTGTTGCTCGATCTCTCGCGCACGCACGGGGACCGGCTGTTCACGATCCTCGAGGACGAGCGCGTCAGCTATGAGGCGAATTATCGCGCCACGGCCGCGCTCACCCGCGCTTTCCAGGACATGGGCGTGGGCAAGGGCGATCGCGTCGCCTTCGCCATGCGCAACCTGCCCGAATGGCCGGTGATCTTCTTCGCGATCACGACGCTCGGCGCCATCGCCGTGCCGCTCAATGCCTGGTGGACCGGCGCCGAGCTCGAATATGGCGTCATCGATTCGGGCGCGAAATTGCTGCTGGTCGACGCCGAGCGTTATGAACGTCTCCGGCCGCATCTGGCGGCGTTGCCGAACGTCGAGCACCTGATCGTCACACGCTCGCCTGGGCCGATCGCAGGCGCCACCGCGCTCGAAGACATTATCGGCGGGCCGAAAAGCTGGACGGACCTGCCGGCGGACGACCGGCAGCGGGTCGAGATCGACAGAGATGACGATGCGACGATCTTCTATACCAGCGGCACCACCGGCAATCCCAAGGGGGCGCTGGGCACGCACCGCAACCTCATGACCAACATCATGTCGGGCGGCTTCTCGGGCGCGCGCAGCTTCGTCCGCCGCGGCGAGGCGATCCCAGAACCGACCCCGCGCACCAGCCTGACGGTGATCCCGATGTTCCACGTCACCGCCTGCTCGGCCGGGCTGATGGGAACGATGGCCAGCGGCAGCACCACCATCTTCATGCGCAAATGGGATACGGTGAAGGCGATGGAGATCATCGAGCGCGAGAAGGTGCACTTTACCGGTGGCGTGCCGACCATCGCCTGGCAGTTGATCGAACATCCCGACCGCCACAAATACGACCTCTCGTCGATCGAGGCGATCGCTTATGGCGGCGCCCCCTCGGCGCCCGAACTGGTCAAGAAGATCTATGAGGAATTCGGCGCGCTCCCCGGCAATGGCTGGGGCATGACCGAGACGATGGCGACGGTGACGCACCATTCAAGCGAGGATTATCTCAACCGCCCGACCAGCGCCGGGCCTCCGGTGGCGACCGCCGACCTCGAAATCCGTGCAGATGACGGAGTCACCGTGCTGCCGGCCGGCGAGGTCGGCGAATTATGGGCACGCGGGCCGATGATCGTGAAGGGCTATTGGAACAAGCCGGAGGCGACCGCCGAGACCTTCGTCGATGGCTGGGTGCGCACCGGCGACCTCGGGCGGCTCGACGAGGAAGGGTTTCTTTATATCGTCGACCGCGCCAAGGACATGGTGATCCGCGGCGGCGAGAACATCTATTCGTCCGAGGTCGAGAACGCGCTGTACGAGCATCCCGCGGTGACCGACGCCGCGGTGATCGGCATCCCGCACCGCACGTTGGGCGAAGAGCCGGCGGCAGTGGTCCACCTGGCGCCGGGCGCAAGTGCGACCGAGGCGGAATTGCAGGCCTGGGTGCGCGAGCGGCTGGCGGCATTCAAGGTGCCCGTCGCCATCCGATTCGTCCACGAGACGCTCCCCCGCAACGCCAATGGCAAGATTCTGAAGAAGGATCTGAAGGGCTTGTTCGAGGATCGCGCGAGCGAGGCTGCTTAGGGCGCGTAGGGGCCTGGCGACGGCGCACGTCCCGGCGCCGTTTCACGCGCAAAGCAGAGCGCAGCGAACCCAACCACCGCGGCGGCGGCCATATACCAAGCCGGCGCCAGCGGACTGCCCGTGACGCCCGTCAGCCACGCCACCACGAACTGGGTCGAGCCGCCGAAGATCGAGATTGCGAGCGCATAGACGATCGCCAGCGCGCCCGACCGGATACGCGCCGGAAAATCCTCGGTGATATGGACCAGCACCGCGCTCAAGGCGATGCCGATCGACAGCCGCAATCCGCATCCCACGACGAACAGGCTCGCTTTTCCCGGCGCGACGGTCAGCAGCCAGAAAGCGGGCAGGGCGATCAGGCAGACGAACAAAGTCGGCAGGATCATCGCGGGCCGCCGGCCGTAGCGATCGGCCAGCCAGCCGCCGAGCGGCGCGCCGATCGTGCCGCCGATCCCGACCGCGATCGTCGCCCAAAAGGCGGTGCCCGACGGCAAATGCAGCGTCGTCTTGGCAAATGTCGTCAGGAAGTTTGTGACATAGGTCATGATCGTCCCCGACAGGAGTGCCAGGAAGGCGATGATCGCGGTGCGGCGATAGTCGCGGAGCGGCGGCGCCGGGATTGCGGGCGCGTCGCTGGGCAAGGTCTCGGGCAAGGTCCGCCGGAGGACAAGTCCGATCGGGACGACGCCGACGCCGAGCGCCAGCGCGATGCGCCAGCCCCAGCTCGCGAGTGTCGCATCGTCCATCACTTGGGCAAGCGCGAGCCCGATCAGCCCGGCGACCAGAACCGCGATATTCTGCCCGAACATCTGCATCGAAACGTACAGACCCCGGCGATGCAATGGGGCAGCTTCCGCCAGGAACGCCGTGCTCGGACCGACTTCTCCGCCCAGCGCGAATCCCTGGACGAGTCTCCAGAACAGCACCAGCAGAGGCGCGGCGATGCCGATAGCGGCGTAAGACGGCGTCAGCGCAACGCCCAGGCTGGCGGTCCCGATCAGCGCGAACGACAACAGCATCATCGGCCGCCGCCCGAGCCGATCGCCAAGCACGCCGATCACCAACCCGCCGAGCGGCCGCGTCAGAAATCCGGCGCCGAACGTCGCCAGAGCGGCGAGCAGGCTCGATTGCGGGGCGGTGGCCGGGAAGAAGGTGCGGCCGATCTCGACGGCGAAGAAGGTGAAGATCAGGAAATCGTAGAATTCGAGCGCGTTGCCAAGCGTGACACCGACGATCTGCGCGCGGGTGACGCGAAGGGGCGTATCGATCGTCGTCATGATGGAATGTCCCCCGGATCGGAGGCAATAGGACTGCGCGCGGGCGCTAAGTCAATCTGAGCTTCCGAGTCGGCGCGGCCGTTGAAATGGTCGGCTCCAAGCTTAGCCGACGAACCGGTCCGGAATGGTGGCTTCCTTGCTGGCTTGCCGGCGACCGAAGGCGTAACATTCTCCCACAAATACGGGGGGATGCCATGAAGCACTTCGTTCGCCGACCATTCCAATCGGCCGTATTGGTCGCCGCGATGCTGATCTTCGCGGCCGCGTGTACGACTAAGAAATCGTCGACCGCGCCAGCGCCGGGTATCGCCAATGCAGCGTGTCCGACCCCGCAGAACGTCCCGTCCGGGTTCGATTATCCGCAAAAGGCCGCCACGGTCGAGGGCTGGGTGACGAGCGGCGACGTCGCTCGCACGCGCCAGCACGGCTGGAACATATGGGCCGCGCTCAACACGATGGCGGGCGGCAAGCCGATCTGGCAAAGCTGGTGCACCGAAACCCAGGCATTCGCGCCCGATGCCTCGGTCACCGCCAAGCTCGCCAAGAGCCAGCCGGCGGTCGCGACGGTCCCGATGCGCAAGTTCAAGCTCAACAACGGATCGACCACCGGTGCCGATCCGATCAACTTCCCGGTCTCGCCGACCTATGCCGTGCCGCAGCCGGTGGTCGACCGCTACAAGGGCACGCCGTGTCTGCAGGGATCGACGCCCGCCGATTATGCTTTGGCCAACGGCCCGACCTTGCAGAATAATGGCGACGTGATGGTCGCGGGGGTGATCTACAACCAGCCCGCCTTCGACTGGATCCGCAACAACAAGCTCTATCTGCAATCGACGCTCAATGGCCTGATCCCGCCGCCGGACCAGACCAAGCAAATGGCCGCGATGCCTGACGGTTCGATCGTGCTCAAGCCGATGATGTGGCCGGTGGCGGCGGGCCAGTTCACCGCGCTGCCGATCTGGGACGATCCGGCGTCGGACGACGGTGTCTATGCCGGCTTCGAAATCCAGAAGAAATGGCCGAAGGCGGTGGCGGTGACCACGACCCCGGCGGCGCAGGTTATCCCGTCTTCGGTCAGCTTTCTCCACGGCGTGACGATGAACGGCAAGCCGCTCGGGCCCAACACTTATGCCAAGCCGCGCGTGGTGGGTGTCGACCGCTTCTACAATTACAAACCCGATCTCTCGACAATGGCGCAATGCGATCGCGCGATCCTCGATGCCTCGGCTTATTATGCCTATGGCCGGATGTTCCAGCAGGGCGATTATCTGATCTTGGTGGCGATGCACATCATGACCAAGGAACAGCCGGCCTGGACGTTCCAATCGGTGTGGTGGAACGATTCGCCCGGCATCAATCCCTATGCCGCCGACCGGCCGAACCTGTCGTCGGTCGACGCGCCGGGACCGTGGCGCAATTATCTGATGGCGGCGACCTATGGCATTCCTGCGAGTTCGGGCAGCAACCAATGGCCGGTGGCGTTCAACCCTTATATCGAACTCGCCGCCGACCATCCGATCAAGACCAATTGCATGAATTGCCATCACCGTGCGGCGTGGCCGGCGTCGAGCACCGAATATGAAGCGCCCGGCGGTCCGAGCGCGCTCGACATCTTCGCGCTCAACAATGCGATCCTGAACGGCAAGATCGGCGTCGATTCATTGTGGTCGATCAGCGACCGCGCGCTGGCGTCAGACCAGCGGACGGAGGCGGTTGCAGCCCGGAAATAGACGGTCATGCGGGGCCGGGGGCGGGCGATCGCCCCCGGTTATCGGCCGAGCGCCAGGTCGACTGCCGCCAGCGCGTGAAGACTGGTCGTATCGAACAACGGCACCGCGCTGTCTGACTGGTCCACCAGCAGCATGATTTCGGTGCAGCCCAGCACGATCGCCTCCGCGCCGCGCTCGACCAGCCGCGCGATCACCTCACGATAGGTCGCGCGCGATGCCGCCTCGATTTTGCCGGCGACCAATTCCTCATAGATCACGCGATGAACCTCGTGCCGGTCGGCGGCGTCGGGGATCAGGATATCGAGCCCGGCCGCCGCGAGCCGATCGCGATAAAAGGCCTTTTCCATCGTGAAGGCGGTACCGAGCAACCCGACTCGCTCGAGACCCGCCCGCGTGATCGCCGATGCGGTGGGATCGACCACGTGGAGCAACGGCACGCCGATCGCCGCCGCGACATCGTCCGCCATCAAATGCATCGTGTTGCTGCAGATCAGGACGAAATCCGCGCCACCGGCCTCCAGCCGCCGGGCTGCGTCCACCATTCGCGCCGTGAGCAAGGACCAGTCGCCATCGTGCTGAAGTCGCTCGATTTCGCCGAAATCGACCGAGTATAAGAGCATCTCGGCCGAATGCGCGCCGCCGAGACGCTCCCGCACCGCGCGATTGATGATCGCATAATATTGCGCCGAGCTTTCCCAGCTCATCCCGCCGATCAGGCCAATCGTCTTCATCTCGTTTCTATGGCGTTTCCCTCGGACGAAACCAAGGAGCCGCCACGATCGTTACGCTAGCGAAGGGGTTCGAAAACGATCATGCTGACAGACAATTTCCTTCGCGGCCGTCGCCGCCGCGAGTTGAGCGATGACGAAAAGGAGGCGATCGAGAGCGTCCTGACCGCGCCGGTGGCGCTGCCGCGACGCAAGGTGGTGACCAGCCGCGGCGATGTCGTCACGCGGTCGACCTTTCTCATCTCGGGTTTCATGTGTCGCTATATGGACGGCGCCGATGGCCATCGGCAGTTGGTCAGCATCCAGACGCCAGGCGATTTCGTCGATCTGCATGGTTATCCGCTGCAACGGCTCGATCATGACATCGCCACCTTGAGCGAGTGCACCGTCGCCTACGCGCCGCACGACAAGCTGACGCAGATCATCGAGCGCTTGCCGCATCTCGGCCGCGTGCTGTGGTTTTCGACCCTGCTCGATGCCGCGATGCATCGCGAATGGATTTTCCGGTTGGGTCGGCTCGATGCGGTGGGGCGCGTCGCGCACATGCTGTGCGAAACCTATACGCGGCTCGATGCGGTCGGGCTGGTCGAGGATAATGCCTTCGCCTGGCCATTGACCCAGCAGGATCTCGGCGAGGCGTGCGGACTGACCTCGGTCCACGTCAATCGGACGTTACGCGTGCTGCGCGAGGCCGGGATGGTCGAGGTATCCGATCGCACCGTCACGATGCTGGATTTCGACCGCCTCGCCTCGACCGGCGAATTCCAGCCCGACTACCTCTATTTCGACAACCATACCCGAACGCCATGAGCGGAAGGAGCGGACAAAATATACACTTCCCCGGCGAAGGCCGGGGCCCAGTCGCATTGTGTTCTCGATGTCTGAACGCCACCTCGAATTTGCCGAAGCTGGGCCCCGGCCTTCGCCGGGGAAGCGTGAAGCTGATCGAAGGTGCGAATATCAGTGCGCTGCGTCGATCACCGATTTGACTGCCGCCGCCCATCCGTCAAGCCGGGTCTGTCGGGCATCGGCTGACAGGCTGCTCTGGAAAGCGTCGATATTGCCGCGCATTACCGACGCCGCCTTCAGGTCCTTGAACAGGCCGATGCCGACGCCGGCCAGCATCGCCGCGCCGAGCGCGGTGGTTTCGGCGAAGACCGGCCGCTCCACCGCGACCTCCAGCATGTCGGCCAGATCCTGCGCGATCCAGTCGTTGGCGACCATGCCGCCGTCGATCCGGAGCGTCGTCCAGTCGGCGCCATCGGCGGCGAAGGCGGTTTTCAGGTCGTTGGCCTGGTGCGCCATCGCCTCCAGCGCGGCGCGGACGATATGCGCGCGGGTGGCGGTGAAACTCAGTCCCGACATGCAGCCCCGCGCCTCTGCTTCCCACCAAGGTGCGCCCAGACCCGACAGCGCGGGGACCAGATAGACGCCGGCATTATCCGCGACCGACCGCGCCAATGCTTCGGTTTCGTCGGCGGCGGCGATCAGCTTGAGCGAATCGCGTAGCCACTGGATCAGGCTGCCGGCGACGAAGACGGATCCTTCGAGTGCATAAGCGCGCCGGCCGCCGAGCTGCCACGCCACCGTCGCCAGCAGCCGGTTCTTCGAGGTCGGCTGGTGCGCCCCATATTGCGTCAGCACGAACGCGCCGGTGCCGAAGGTCGCCTTGGTGTCGCCGGGCGTCAGGCAGGCTTGACCGATCGTCGCCGCCTGCTGATCGCCGGCCATGCCGCAAATCGGTATTGGCGCGCCGAACAGGCTCGTGGTGCCGTAATTGCCCGCGCAATCGACGATTTCGGGAAGCGCATGGCGCGGCGCGTCGAACAGCTCGATCAGACCGTCGTCCCAATGTCCGCTGCCGATCGCCATCAGCGCGGTGCGGCTGGCATTGGTCGCGTCGGTAATGTGCATCCCGCCTCGGCCCTCGGCCGCGGTCAGTTTCCACACCAGCCACGAATCGATCGTGCCGACCGCCAGCCGGTCGCCCGCGGCCTTGAGCTGCGGCCAATTGGCCATCGCCCAGCCGATCTTGGATCCGGAGAAATAGGGGTCGAGCAACAACCCGGTGCGAGCCTGAACGGTCGGCTCGTGTCCGGCCTCCTTGAGCTCGCGGCACCATGACGCCGTGCGCCGGTCCTGCCAGACGATGGCGGGCGCCAGCGGTTCGCCGGTCTGTTTGTCCCAGAACACCACCGTCTCGCGCTGGTTGGTGATGCCGATCGCCGCCACCGCCTCGGCCCCGCCCGCCAACTCGACCATTTTCCGTGCGCAGGCGAGGGTCCGATCCCAGATCTCGGCCGCATCGTGCTCGACCAGCCCGGGGGAGGGGTAATGCTGCGTCAGCGCAGCCGATTCGCTGCCCAGGCAGGTGCCGTCGGGTGCAAACAGCATCGCGCGGGTGGAAGTGGTGCCTTCGTCGATAACCAGCAGCTTCTCGCTCATCTCTTGACGCTAGCCGGGATTACTTTGCCCGCCAATGGCGCTACGGAAGCGCTATGAGTAACGGCGAGAGCGGCATGGGGGCGAGTTTGTCGGCGACGGTTGGCGGCGCCGCTGCCGTTGCGCCGAGCGCGCCCGAGACGCCGGCGTCGACCGACGACGGTCCGCCGCCGGTAATCGACCCCAGGCGTGATCGCCTGCTCGCCGCGCTGACGCTGATCGCCGGTGTCGGGCTGGTGATCGGCCTGCCGTTCGCGCTCAAGGCCGGCGCCGAATTCTTCCTGCCGATCACGATAGCCTTGGTCATCTCGATCGCGCTCATTCCGGTGCTCGAATGGCTCGAGCGGCGGCGGCTGCCGTCCTGGCTCGCGGCGCTGATCTGCGTGCTGACCTTCCTGGCCGCTGCAAACGTGGCGCTGGCCGCGATCGTCGTCCCGGCGATCGAATTCTTCCGCCGCTTGCCGGAGCGGATCGACCGTATCCAGGCCAATCTGGCGCCGGTGCTCGATCTCTATGCGAGCCTCGAAAAATATATCAACAAGGCGGCGGCGCATATCGCCACCATCCCCAAGGTGCGGACCGCGACGCCGGTATCGCCGCCGAGCTCGCTGCTTGACCTGATCGCCACCTCCGCGCCGACCGCATTGGTGCAGATATTTTTCGGGGTGCTGGTGGTGTTCTTTTTCCTCGCCGGCTGGACGCGGACTCGGCGCCGGACGATCACCAGCCGTGCGAGCTTCGGCGGCGCGATGGCGACCGCGCGCGTGATCCAGGACGTGGTCGACGACGTCTCCGCTTATCTCGGCACGATCACCGCGATCAACATCGTGCTCGGGCTGATCGTCTCGGGCGCCTTGTGGCTGATCGGCATGCCCTATCCGCTGATGTGGGGCGGCATCGTCACCTTGCTCAACTACATTCCCTATTTCGGGCCGATCGTCGCGGCGTTGCTGCTCGCGGTCGGCGGGCTGATGACTTTTCCCGACATCTGGGTGGCGCTGATGCCCGCCGGCATCATGATCGGTTGCCACTTGCTGGAGGCCAATGCGGTGACGCCGTTCATCGTCGGTCATCGCCTGACGATCAGCCCGGTGCTGATCCTGATCTCGCTGAGCTTCTGGAGCTGGGTGTGGGGCACACCGGGCGCGTTGCTCGCGGTGCCGCTGCTGATCATCATGCAGACCGTGATCGGGGCGGCGGGCAAGCCCGACATCGCCGGTTTCCTGTTCGAGCACGGCACCTTGGTCAGCGAGCGCAAGCGCGGCCGCTGGGGCGTGCGACAAAACTGATTTGACCGCTGTTGACACTGGGGGGCGGCTCGCTTAGTGGCCGCGCCTCACGCTTCCAAGCGGGTGTAGCTCAGTTGGTTAGAGCGCCGGCCTGTCACGCCGGAGGTCGCGGGTTCGAGCCCCGTCACTCGCGCCATTTTCGGTGAACCGAAATGGCTCAGCGCAGCTGCCGTCCATGTTTGATGCGCGCTATGTAGACCGCGTCGTCGGCTACCCAGTAGCGAAGGACATAGGGCGGGACGGAAACGAGCTCGCGAAAACCATCATCGCAAAGACGTCCGCGTTTTGGGAAGTCGACCAGACTGTTGCCGGCGTCCACCAGTCGCTGAACGAAATGGTCGGCGGCTTCCGGATTGAACTGACGAAGATATCCGCGGATTGCCTCGAGCGAGACGATCGCGTCCTCAAGCCAGATTATTCGAACCATTCGGCGGGCGGCGGTCCCTCCTGAGGCGTGCCCCAGGTCTTGAGCCAGGCAACGACCTTTTCGTGCGGAACGCCTTTGCCCGCCGCGATATCGGCCAACGCCTTTGCGTCAGCGGCCGCTTCGGCTTCTGGGCTCATCTCAAAGAGATCGCGTTCCACGTTCATGAAGGGAAATATAGCGCGAATACGGCGCTACTTCCACACCCCGGTTTCCATCCAGCGCAGCATGCGGCGCATCGGCAGCAGCCACAGCCACACGATCCCGGTCACGACGTAGAACAGCAATTGCGCGACTGCCGGCCAGCGCCCAACCCATGGCGACAGACTGACCACCGCGATGCACCAGATGGCAATCAGCGCGAGGATGGCGAGCATGCCCACCGGCTTTTGCCAGCGCGGTGTCGGCGGCGGGTTCATCGTGTAATCAATCCTTGTTCGGTAATGACGGCGTGCAGTGGCATGTCCCATGGATCGACCGGCAAGTCCTCGACCAATTGGACGCTCCACGCGACACCGACGCGCCAGGCGTCGGGGAAGCGCGCGAAGGCGCCGTCATAATAGCCTGCGCCCTGGCCCAGTCGATCGAGCTTCGCGTCGAAGGCGAGCATCGGGGTCAGGATGATGTCGGGGCGCAATTCGGCGGCAAGCGCCGCCGGTTGGCTGAGGCCGAACGGCCCGGCCTCCAGCGCCGCTTCGGTTTCCCAGGCGAGGAAGCGCATCGGTTCGCTGCGGACGGTGATATGGGGAAGCGCGAGTACGCATCCCGCCTCGACCGCGGCGCGCGCCAGCGGCGAGGGGTCGGCTTCGCTGCCGATCGGGACGTAGGAAGTGACGGTCAGGCCATGGTCTAGCCGAGCGCGAAAGGCGTCGGGCACCGCGATCGGCGAGGGCGCGCCCGCGACAAAGGCGTCGCGCGTGGCGCGGAGTCGCGCTCGCAATGCCTGTTTGCTGTCGTTCGTCATGATCTGGTGGAGTGGCGGGACCACCGTGGACCGTTTGCCGGGTTATCCTCTGACGCACGGTACGTCAGGTGGGGACCATGTGCGTCGGACCAGGATCCGGGCAGGGACAGCCCCCATGGATGATGAATAGCCTCAGGGATAATAAAGGCTCGTATCGGGCAGTACCCGCCGGCCATGAATCTAGGCGCTCGGTGCCGGTTTCTCAAGGGTCTCGGCAAGCGCTTCCAGACGATCGGCGAGGCGGTTGAGAAATGCGGGACTGGGGCCGCCATCGGCCGAGGGGCGGTTTTCCGCCTGATCGAGATTGTCGGCGAGCATCAGCGCGATCAGCAGCATGGTCCGTTCGGCGTTGAGGCCACCCGACGCGCGGTTGGCCATCGCCCAACGCTGGTCAAGCATTTCTCCCAATCGGCGAAGCTGGGCTTCCTCGCCGTCACGGCAAGCGACGTTGTGGCGGCGGTCGCCGATCGTCAGCGTGACCTCAGCCATTTCGTGCGCCCAGCGCATCGAGCGCGGCGATCGCTTCGCCGACGCGGGCGCGCAGCGATTCGTGTCGTGTCTTCAGGTCCTGCGCGCTCCTGTCGCGCGCCGCGACGGCGCGTTCGATGCGGGCGAGCGCGGCGTCGATCCGATCGGTCGGGGAAGCGTCTGCCATCGGGGGGAGATAGCACGGCGGGGGGGCGCGACAAGATCGTTTCGCCGCGCAAAGGGCTCGGACTCGCTACCGGGGGTCGCCCTGAACCACGCAAGTGGCCCCGCATGGCGCCAGCCGGTGATGTCGAGATCGGTGCTATTGCGGCCGCTTCGGGAGCAAATACGCAGTGCGGACGGTTGACGCGCCGCCTCGGCATCCCCAAAGGCACCCGCGACCGACCGGCCCCATTCGCGCGTGCCGGCATCAGCAGCTCGAGGAGCGAAACGACATGGCGGTGAAGGTTGCGATCAACGGGTTCGGACGGATTGGGCGTCTGGTAGCGCGTGCGATGCTCGCGCAGAGCGATACCGGGCTCGACCTGGTGGCGATCAACGATCTCGGCGACGCCAAGGCCAATGCCTGGCTGTTCAAGCGCGACTCGGTTCACGGCAAATGGCCGGGCGAGGTCCATGCCGAAGGGCAGGACATGGTGATCGACGGCAAGCATATTCGCGTCACCGCGGAACGCGATCCCGCCAATCTGCCGCACAAGGAATTGGGCGTCGACCTGGTGCTCGAATGCACTGGCTTCTTCACCGACCGTGACGCTTGCCAGAAGCATATCGATGCCGGGGCCAAGAAGGTGCTGATCCCCGCTCCGGGCAAGAATGTCGACCTGACCGTCGTTTATGGCGTCAATCACGACAAGCTGACCGCCGATCACAAGATCGTGTCGAACGCCTCATGCACGACCAACTGCCTGGCGCCGGTCGCCAAGGTGCTCAACGACGAATTCGGCATCGAGCGCGGCCTGATGACCACGGTCCATGCCTATACCAACGATCAGAAGATCCTCGATCAGATCCATTCGGACCTGCGCCGTGCGCGGGCGGCGGCGATGTCGATGATCCCGACCACCACCGGTGCCGCCCGAGCGGTCGCCGAGGTGTTGCCCGAACTCAAGGGCAAGCTCGACGGCTCGGCGATCCGCGTACCCGTTCCCGACGTGTCGCTGATCGACCTGACCTTCACGCCGAAGCGCGACGTGACCAAGGAAGAGATCAACGCCGCGCTGAAGGCCGCGTCGCAAGGCAAGCTCAAGGGCGTGCTCGATTACACCGATGAGCCGCTCGTCTCGATCGACCTGATGGGCTCGCCCGCTTCGTCGACCGTCGACAGCCTCGAAACCGCGGTGCTCGAAGGCAAGCTGGTTCGCGTCCTCAGCTGGTACGACAATGAATGGGGCTTCTCGAACCGCATGGTCGACACCGCCAAGGCAATGGCGGCGTTGATCTGATGTTTATTCCCCTCCCGCTTGCGGGAGGGGCTAGGGGAGGGCTTGTTCCTTCCTCGCGACACGCCCTCCCCCGACCCCTCCCGCAAGCGGGAGGGGAGATTTGGTGACAGGAACTCGGACATGGCGCGCAACTTCAAAACGCTCGATGACATGGGCGACATCGCGGGCAAGCGGGTGCTGGTCCGCGAGGACCTCAACGTGCCGATGGCCGATGGCCAGGTCACCGACGACACCCGGTTGCGCGCCGCGGTGCCGACCGTTGCCGAACTCGCCGACAAGGGCGCCAAGGTCCTGATCCTCGCGCATTTCGGGCGGCCCAAGGGCCAGCGCAATCCCGAGATGAGCCTGGCGCTCGTCACTCGCCCTTTCGAACACGTGCTCGGGCGCCCGGTGCGCTTCATCGACGACGAGGGAGCGGCCGAAGCGATCGCGACGCTCAAGGACGGCGATGTTGCGATCCTGGAAAATACACGCTTCGATCCGGGCGAGGAAAAGAACGCGCATGAGACGATCGAGCGGCTGGCTTCGCTCGGCGATCTTTACGTCAACGATGCATTCTCGGCCGCCCACCGTGCGCACGCTTCGACCGAGGGCCTGGCGCACAAGCTGCGGTCCTTCGCCGGGCGACAGATGGAAGCCGAGCTCGACGCGCTCGACAAGGCGCTGGGCAATCCCGAGCATCCGGTCGCGGCGGTGGTCGGCGGCGCCAAGGTGTCGAGCAAGCTCGACGTGCTCAAGCATCTCGTCACCAAGGTCGATCACCTGATCATCGGTGGCGGCATGGCCAATACGTTTCTTGCCGCGCGCGGTGTCGACGTCGGCAAGAGCCTGGCCGAGCATGATTTGACCGGCACGGCCGAAGAGATTTTCGACGCCGCCGAAGCGGCCGGCTGCACGATCCATCTGCCCTATGACGTGGTCGTCGCGAAGGAGTTCAGGCCGAACCCCGAAACGCGCACGGTCAATGTTCATGAGGTTCAGCCCGACGAGATGATCCTCGACATCGGCCCGGCCGCGACCGAGGCGCTGGGCGATGTGCTCAAGAACTGCCGCACTTTGGTGTGGAACGGCCCGCTTGGCGCGTTCGAAACACCACCGTTCGATGTCGCGACGATGAGCCTGGCCAGGACGGTCGCGGCGCTGACCCGCGAAGGCTCGCTGGTATCGGTGGCGGGCGGCGGCGATACCGTCGCCGCGCTCAACCAGGCAGGCGTCGCTGGCGACATGACGTTCGTGTCGACCGCGGGCGGGGCCTTCCTGGAATGGATGGAAGGCAAGGAACTTCCGGGGGTTAAGGCATTAAGTTCTTAACGCTCCGCAAGTAGCGGTTTGACGACGGCGTCGAGGCTCCGCGCGGTAAAAGCCTCGGCTTTCGCGTAGCGAACGCGCCCGTGGCGATCGATCACATAGCTCATCGGCACCGCAGAGACCGCGATGTCGGCCCCTCCGACCCAGGCCGCCTGGGGGTAGGGGATCGAGGTGGCCGTCGCCTGACCCTTGCCGTTGGCACCGGGGTCGACGGAAATGCCGATGACGACCAAACCCTGCGACAGGTGCTGGCGGTAATAGCGGGCGAGGAGAGGGATCTCGGCGCGGCAAGGCACGCACCAGCTCGCCCAGTAGTTGATCACCACCACGCGACCGCGGAGATCGCCGAGCGTGATGCGCTGCCCGCCGGTAAGCGTCATCGCGCCGGGCAAGCCGGGTGCCCCGGCGACCGCAGGCGTCGCCAGCGCGGCGGCGGCGAGGAGCGTGGCGATATGCCGGAACAGCCGCATGTCAGGTCGCGGGCGCGGGCTCGCGCAGCAGCGGCACGAGGAGCTGGTTCAGCATGTCGAGATCGAACGCGCCGGCCTTGGCGTAGCGCACGCGGCCATCGCGCCCGATCACGATATTGGTCGGCACGCCGTTGCCGATCACGTCATACGGCCCCTTCACCTTGCGGACCGGCTGGATATGCATAACCGAGAACAGCTGCTTCAGCTTGTAGGCGGGAAGCGAATCCTCGGGCGTCACCGCGAATACGCGGAGCCCCGCTTCCTTGCGCTGATTGTAATAAGCGTCGAGCGTCGGCAATTCGGCGCGGCACGGCACACACCAGGTCGCCCAGAAGTTGAGCACGACGACCTTGCCGCGCAGGTCGTCGCGCGTGACCTTGGTCCCGTCGATCAAGGTCAGCGTGAAATCGGGCGCGGGATCACCGACCTTCATTTTCTCGCCCGCTGCAACCGGCATGCCGATTGCCATGGTGGCGAGCGCCGCTGCCGCGACCATCATCCTGGCTGTGCTTGCGATCCGGCCCATGATTGCCCCCTTGTCGACCTGATATCAGCGTGAGCGCGCCGCCGCAGCAGGTCAATCGGGCGAAAGCTCCAAAAAGGAGACATTGTCGGGCGCATCGGCGCGACATTGGACGGGCGAAAAGGATATAACCGGTTACAACGATCATCGGCCCATTGCAGACCCGCCGGGCGCTGTCTAACAGCCGCCACACATACGTATGCACAGACGGGAAACGACCATGCAAACCGCCGAAATGACCGCCAAGATCGCCGCCGGACACGGCTTCATCGCCGCGCTCGACCAGAGCGGGGGATCAACGCCAAAGGCGCTCAAGGGCTATGGCATCGAGGAAGGCGCGTGGTCGAGCGATGAAGAGATGTTCGACCTGATCCACCAGATGCGCGTGCGGATCATCACCGCGCCGGCCTTCGCCAGCGGCAAGGTGATCGCCGCGATCTTGTTCGAACGCACGATGGATGGCCAGGCGAACGGCCAGCCGGTGCCCCAGGCGCTCCACGATATTGGCGTCGTCCCGTTCATCAAGATCGACAAGGGACTGGAGCCCGAGGCCAATGGCGTTCAGCTGATGAAGCCGATGCCTGGCCTCGACGCTCTGCTCGATCGCGCGCGCGGGCTCGGCATGTTCGGGACCAAGGAGCGGTCGGTCGTCAATCTCGCCAATCGCGAAGGCATCGCCGCGATCGTCGCGCAACAGTTCGAGGTGGCGCGGCAAGTGCTGAGCCATGGCCTGATGCCGATCATCGAGCCCGAGGTTAACATCAAGAGCCCGGAGCGGGCCGAGGCCGATGCGATCCTGCTCGACGAGATCCTCAAGGCGCTCGACGCGATGCCGGGCGACGACAAGGTGACGCTCAAACTGTCGCTGCCGGCTGAGCCGGGGTTGTTCCTGCCGTTGGTCGAGCATCCGCGAGTGCTTCACGTCGTCGCGCTTTCCGGCGGGTACAGCCGGACCGACGCCTGCGCCGAACTGGCCAAGAACCAGGGGATCATCGCCAGCTTCAGCCGCGCGCTGCTCGAAGATTTGCGCCACCAGATGAGCGACGAGGAATTCGACCGCGCACTGGGCGAGGCGATCGACGAGATTTACGACGCGTCGGTCGATAAAGTCCCGGCCTAATCGCCTTCGCCGAGGATCTCTGCGAGACGATCGAGGCGTTTTTCCAGCATCGATCGCCGGTCGCGCGCCCAGCGTTCGACCGGTGTCAGGCCATCGGGCACGAGTGACGCCGTCCGCACGCGTCCGACCTTTTCGGTGCGCACCACGCCGCATTGCTCGAGCACCTGCAGATGCTGGGCGATCGCGGTAACCGTGACACCCAGCGGCTCGGCGAGCCGCGAGACCGATGCCGGCCCTTCCGCCAGGCGATCGACGATCGCGCGGCGGGTCGGGTCCCCCAGAGCCTGGAACAATCGGTCGAGATCGGGCGTCACCCGCTCAGCCTTCGATCACCTCGCTCAATTTGTCGAGCAGCACCCGCCAGCCATGCTCGCGCATCACCGGCCCGTCGGCATTTTCGAAGAAGGCGACCTGATTGGTGCAGAGCAAGTCGGTGCCGTCGCCATTGGGGATGAGCTCGAACGTAGTCAGCGACACCGACATCGGTGCGCCGCCGATCGCCATCATGCCGGTGGTGACGATCCGGCTGCCGGGGACAATCGCCTGGAAAATGCTGTCGTCGGTCAGCGACACGCCGGGAAAGGGGCTGGCGTCGCCAAATCTGTAGCCCAGATGCTGGGCTCCGCCTGGGCGGAAGTCGCTCTCGAACGCGACGAGTTCGGTTTGATCGTTCGCTGCATACCAGCGACGCTTGATGGCGGGGTCGCTGAGCGCTTCGAACACCTTGGCCGGCTCCGCCTTGTAGCTGCGCTCGATGGTGAAGGTGGCGTGGGTGACATGTCCATCCGGCATAACTTGCTCCTATAGTGAAGTGGAGGCTTCAATATTTCTGTATCGATAATTAGTCAAGTCATGACTTCACTGTCGTCGTATTGACGCTGCCGGGTGGAGGAGGAAAAGGGCGCTGCGCGGCACGCGCCGCCTCAGTCGGGAGGATTGTCATGGTCGAGCGAGTCGGAGAGCAGAATCCGCGCTGGAGCGCCGTTGACGCCTTTATTGCGGATCGCCTGCTCGGCGACGATTCCACGCTTTCGGCTACGCTCGCCGCCAACGCTGCCGGCGGGTTGCCGGATATCGACGTGTCGCCCGCGCAGGGTCGGATGCTCCATCTGTTCGCGCGGATGGGGGGCGCACGGCGCATCCTCGAAATCGGGACGCTCGGCGGTTATTCGACGATCGAACTGGCCCGCGCGCTACCCGCGGATGGCAAGCTGATCTCGCTGGAGATCGATCCGCATCACGCGGACGTCGCGCGCAGCAACGTTGCGAATGCCGGGCTGGGTGACCGCGTCGATATCCGTACCGGTCCGGCGCTCGACTCGCTCCAGGCGATGATCGCGGCGAACGAGGGCCCGTTCGATTTCGTGTTCATCGATGCCGATAAACAGAATAACCCGGCTTATGTTCGCGCCGCGCTCGCGATGTCACGGCCGGGCACCACGATCGTCGTCGACAACGTGATCCGCGAGGGCGGGGTGCTCGACGCGGCGAGCGGCGACGAGCGGATCCAGGGAACGCGCAGGTTGTTCGAGGAGGTTGGTCGTGAACCGCGCTTGACGGCTACGGCAGTGCAGACCGTTGGAGTCAAGAAGTGGGATGGTTTCCTGATCGCCGTGGTCGATTGACGCTGGGAAGGGGAGTGGTTGCCGGTAACGGGCGCACGCCTTAGTGGCGGGTGGATGGACACTGAAGACCCGCTCGGCCCGCTCGATCCCAATTTCGCCGCCTCGTTCAAACGCGATGTCCGGCGGCCGCCTTGCCAGCTGTATCTGATCTCGCCGCTCGATGTCGGCGGGGCCTTTCCGGACCGTCTGGCGCGTGCGCTCGACGCCGGGCCGGTGGCGGCGTTTCAGTTCCGGGTGAAAGACGTCGACCAGCATGAGGCCGCCCGACTGGCCGAGCCGCTCCAGCGTATTTGCGCCGATCGCGAGATCGCGTTCATCGTCAACGACAGCATCTCGCTGGCGAAGCGGCTCGGCGCCGACGGCGTCCATCTCGGTCAGGAAGACGGCGATCCGCGCGAGGCGCGGTCGGTGCTCGGTCCCGATGTCCAGATCGGCGTCACGTGCCATGACAGCCGCCATCTGGCGATGGAAGCGGGGGATGCGGGCGCGGATTATGTCGCGTTCGGTGCCTTCTATCCGACCACGACCAAGGAGGTGAAGCACCGGCCCGAACCCGTGATCCTCAGCTGGTGGTCGGCCCTGTTCGAACTGCCCTGCGTCGCGATCGGTGGGATCACGCCCGCCAACGCCGCGCCGCTGATTGCGGCGGGCGCCGATTTCCTCGCGGTATCGAGCGCCGTGTGGGGCAGCGACGAGGCTGAAGCGGTGCGCGCGTTCGGCGCGGCGCTTGCCGGATCGGGGTCGGCTGGCTAAAGGCGCGGTTTCGCTCTTTCCAGCAGGTACATCGTCATGAAGATCAGCGGCGTGGACATTCGTCCCGGCAATATCATCGAATATGAAGGCGGCATCTGGCGCGCCGTCAAGATTCAGCACACCCAGCCGGGCAAGGGCGGCGCCTATATGCAGGTCGAGCTGAAGAACCTGCGCGACGGCCGCAAGAACAATGTCCGCTTCCGCTCGGCCGAGACGGTGGAGCGCGTCCGCCTCGACACCAAGGATTTCCAGTTCCTGTTCGCCGACGGCGATACGCTGACGTTCATGGACAAGGAAACCTACGAGCAGACCACCTTGCCGCGCGACTTGCTGGGCGACGCCGCGGCGTTCCTGCAGGATGGCATGGACGTGGTGATGGAGCTTTACGACGAAGATCCGATCAGCGTGCAATTGCCCGACACGATCGAGGCAACGATCGTCGAGGCCGACGCGGTGGTGAAGGGCCAGACCGCATCGTCGAGCTACAAGCCGGCGATCCTCGACAATGGCGTCCGCATCATGGTCCCGCCGCATATCGCCGCGGGCACGCGGATCGTTGTCGACGTGTACGAGCAGACCTACGTGCGTAGGGCGGACTGATATTCCCCTCCCATTCATGGGAGGGGCTAGGGGAGGGCGTGTCACCGGGCCGCACGTTTTTCCTCCGCGACAAAATGACAGGCCCTCCCCCGACCCCTCCCGCCAGCGGGAGGGGGGAGTTTGTTTGATGCCCAGCCATTCCGGCATTTTCACCGTCGTCGAGCGCGCCGCGCGCAAGGCGGCGCCGCGCCTGCGCCGCGATTTCAATGAGGTTCAGCACCTCCAGGTCAGCCGCAAAGGCCCGGCCGATTTCGTGTCGATGGCCGACAAGCGCGCCGAGGAGACATTGGTCGAGGAGCTGCGCAGGGCGCGGCCGGACTGGTCGATCCTGGCCGAGGAAGGCGGCGAGATTGCCGGCGATCCGAACAAGCCGCGCTTCATCAACGATCCGCTCGACGGCACCACGAACTTCCTTCACGGCATCCCGCATTTCGCGATCTCGATCGCGGTCGAGGAGCCGATGGCGAATGGCAAGCGCGAGATCACGACCGCTCTGGTCTATCAGCCACTGACCGATGAGAGCTTCTGGGCGGAAAAGGGCAAAGGCGCCTGGTTGCAGGACGCGCGGCTGCGCGTGTCGTCGCGCCGTGACCTTGCCGACGCGCTGATCGCGACGGGTATCCCGTTCCTTGGCCATGGCAATTTCGCACAGTGGAGCCGCATTTTCGGTGCGGTCGCACCCGAAGTCGCCGGCATTCGCCGGCTCGGCTCGGCCGCGCTCGATCTCGCCTGGGTCGCGGCGGGGCGGTTCGACGGATTCTGGGAATCCGACCTGCAGCCCTGGGACGTCGCGGCGGGCATGTTGCTGGTCAAGGAAGCGGGCGGCTTCGTCACCGATTTCCGCGGCGGCGACCGTACGATGGAGCGCAACGAGTTCCTGGCCGGCAACGACGTGCTTCATTCGAAGCTGCACAAGCTGATCGCGAGCGCGTTGCGCTGATCCCCTTGTCCATAAGGATCGTTTCCATAAGGATCGTTTCCATAAGGATCGTTTCCGTTCCATTATGAGTATCTCGGGAAATTACATAACCCGGTCTTAACGAGGGTGACGCTATGCGGGCGCATGGTTTCGACGCCCTCTTCGATCTCCCGGGACGACGCGTTCCTGAAGACGCGGATCGAGGCGATCTATTCGATCGCGGTGGCGATGATCGGCATGGACCTGCTCGGCTCGGCGATGATGGCCAGCCTTTTCTGGCAACAGGGCAACACGATTTGGCTGCTGATCTGGGTGTTTGCCAGCATGATCGTCATCGGGGCGCGGACCGTCGCGACCATGGCGTACAAATCGGGCCGTTTTGCCGGTATTCCCGGTCGACGCTGGGCGGGGTCGCTCACCGTGTTCTCCGCGGCATCGGGCGTGTTATGGGGTGGCGCGCTGGGGCTGATCGTCGCCACGGGCTCAGACAATGAGGTAATGTTCGCGGTCTGCGTCGCGCTGAGCGGCTTGACGCTGTCGATCGCGCATGTCGCTTATTGGCCGATGTACGCGGCGTTCGAGCTGCCGGTGATGGTCGCGGCGGCGCTTGGGTTCTTCGTTAGCGATCGCCCTGGCCACTGGTCGTTGGCAGGTGCCGCGACGGTAATGACGGTCGTGCTGTTGGGCGTCAGCCGCCGGCTCGCGGGACAGGTTCTCCACGCGCATCGGCTGGCGGCTGCCAATCAGGCGCTGGTCGAATCGCTCGGCGCGCGCGGCAAGGCGCTCGAACAAGCGTGCGACGCGCTCGAACGCGTCAGCCGTACCGATCCGCTGACCGGGCTGGCCAATCGCCGCCAGCGCGATAGCCGGCTGGCCGACGAATGGGAGCGGGGGCTGCGGTCCGGCGGCCCGCTCGCGGTCGTCGCAATCGACGTCGATCACTTCAAGCGGTTCAACGACAGCCACGGCCATAGCGAAGGCGACCGCTGTCTGAAGGCGGTTGCGGAGATGCTCCAGGCGGGCATTCGCGGACCGATCGATCTCGCGGCGCGTCATGGCGGTGAGGAATTCATGCTGATCCTGCCGGGCGTCGACCAGGCGGGCGCCGCGTCGATCGCTGAACGCGTCCGCGTGATGGTCGCGACGTGCAGCAACGACGCCGGCTACGCGCTCCCCGAAAAGGTCACGATCAGCCTGGGCGTGGCGGCGATCCGTCCGGCACCCGGCCGCTCTGTCCACGAATTGACCATTGCCGCCGACGCCGCGCTGTATCGTGCGAAAATGGCGGGACGAAATCGTTACGAGCTCGCCGCCGCCGACAGCGTCGCCGCCGCGGCCTGAGAGTTTTTGCCAGCGGCGCCGCATCCGTTTCAGCATAGCTGAGACAGACTCGGATAATTGCGAATCATTCTCACGGGTTCGAGGCCTTGCCCGACTCCGGGTGCCGTCCTAGAGACGCCGCAACACTTCGCACCTGCGAGAGACAATAGTGGTCGACCTGTCACAATATCTGCCGATCCTGCTGTTCCTCGGCGTCGCGATCGCGCTGTCCAGCGCGTTCGTGTTCCTGCCGATGATCGCGGCCCGCTTTACCGGCGCGTACAAGCCGAATCCGGAGAAGCTCAGCGAGTATGAATGCGGCTTCCCCGCGTTCGAGGACCCCCGCAGCCAGTTCGACGTTCGGTTCTACCTCGTCGCCATCCTGTTCATCGTGTTCGATCTGGAAGCGGCGTTCATCTATCCCTGGGCGGTCAGCGTGTTCTCGCTCGGCTGGACCGCGTGGATCAGCATGATGATCTTCATCGCCGAACTCGCGCTTGGCCTTGTCTATGCCTGGAAGAAGGGAGCGTTGGATTGGGAATGACCCCTTCGATTATCGGACATTCCGGCCCGGTCGAGCTGCCGATGAGCACCAGCGGTCAGGCGGTCATTCCGCCCGACCAGGGTTTCTTCGACGGCCTGAATGGCGAGCTGCAGGACAAGGGCTTCCTCGTCGTCGGCGCCGAAGAACTGTTTCAGTGGGCGCGTACCGGCAGCCTGTGGTGGATGACCTTCGGCCTGGCGTGCTGCGCGGTCGAGATGATTCACGTCAACATGCCGCGCTACGACCTCGAACGCTTCGGTGCCGCGCCGCGCGCCAGCCCGCGTCAGTCGGACGTGATGATCGTCGCCGGCACGCTGTGCAACAAGATGGCCCCGGCGCTGCGCAAGGTCTACGACCAGATGTCGGAGCCCAAATACGTCATCTCGATGGGCTCGTGCGCCAATGGCGGCGGCTATTATCACTATAGCTACAGTGTCGTGCGTGGCTGCGACCGCATCGTGCCGGTCGACATCTACGTGCCGGGCTGCCCGCCGACCGCCGAGGCCTTGCTCTACGGCATCATGCAGCTGCAGCGGAAGATCCGCCGCGCCGGCACGATCGAGCGGTGAGGGGCTGACGTGAAGTCTTCCGCTCCCGCTTATGCGCCCAATGACGGCGTGATCGACGTGGCCGAGAAAACGCTGGGCGGTCGCGTGCTGTCGAGCCTCGAAGCCGCATACGAAGTATCGTTCACCGTCGACCGCGACAGCCTGGTCGAAACGATGACCTTGCTGCGCGATACGCCTGGCCTCGAATATCAGCAGCTGATGGAGATCGCCGGGGTCGACTATCCCGAGCGGCCTGACCGTTTCGAAGTGGTCTATTGCCTGCTCTCGCTGACCCGCAACCACCGCATCCGCGTCCATGTCCAGACCGATGAGGTCAAGCCGGTGCCGTCGGTGACGGGGATCTGGCCGGTCGCCGGCTGGCTCGAGCGCGAAGTGTACGACATGTACGGCGTGCTGTTCGAGGGCAATCCGGACCTGCGCCGCATCCTGACCGATTACGGTTTCGTCGGGCATCCGCAGCGCAAGGACTTCCCGCTGACCGGCTATGTCGAGCTGCGCTATTCGGAAGAGTCCAAGCGCGTCGTCTATGAGCCGGTCAAGCTGGCGCAGGATTTCCGCACATTCGACTTCATGAGCCCGTGGGAAGGCGCCGAATATATCCTGCCGGGTGACGAGAAGGCGGCCGCAGCACCTCCTACGCCACCGCCGCCGCCCCCACCGGCGCCAGCGCCGGTGACGCCCAAGGCGACCGAAACGCCCGCCGACACCGGAGCGGGTAAGGCCGAGCCCGACGCCAAGCCCAAGCTCGCGCGCAAGCCGCGCACCAAGGCTGCTGACGTCGCGGCAGCACCGGCAGCCGCCGCGGCACCGACCACGCGCAAGGTTGCCGCCAAGCCGCGCGTAAAGCCGGATGCGCCGACCGCCGATGCGCCGGCCAAGCCGAGCCGCGCCAAGAAGAAGAATCCCGATGCGTAACACTCTTCACGCTTCCCCGGCGAAGGCCGGGGTCCAGTTGCCACCGGCTCGATGCTGGGCCCCGGCCTTCGCCGGGGAGGCGTTTGTTGTGAGCGCGGAGATGGCTCATGGTTGACCAACTCGACAAGATGCTGGGCGTGACCGATGCCGAGGACCCGACGGCCGGTGACGTCACGATCCAGAATTACACGATCAATTTCGGGCCGCAGCATCCGGCGGCGCACGGCGTGCTGCGCCTGGTGATGGAGCTCGATGGCGAGATCATCGAGCGCGTCGATCCGCATATCGGCCTGCTTCATCGCGGCACCGAAAAGCTGATCGAATACAAGACCTACGCCCAGGCGTTGCCCTATTTCGACCGGCTCGATTATTGTTCGCCTCTGTGCATGGAGCACAGCTTCGTACTCGCGGCGGAAAAGCTGCTCGACTTGGAAGTGCCGATCCGCGCGCAGTATCTGCGCGTGTTCTTCGCTGAACTGACGCGCATTTCCAATCACATGCTCAACCTCGGGTCGCATGTGATGGACGTTGGCGCGATGACGCCGAACCTGTGGCTGTTCGAGATTCGCGAGGATTGCCTCAACTTCTTCGAGCGTGCCTCGGGCGCGCGGATGCATTCCAATTATTTCCGCGTCGGTGGCGTCCATCAGGACGTGCCGCTCAAGCTGTTGACCGACATCGCCGACTGGCTCGACACGCGCCTGCCGCGGCTGTTCGAGGACGCGATCAGCCTGGTCGCCGACAATCGCATCTTCAAGCAGCGCAACGTCGATATCGCGGTGGTCAGCCGCGAGGATGCGGTGCGCTGGGGCTTCTCCGGCCCGATGATCCGCGGCTCGGGCATTCCCTGGGATCTGCGCAAGTCGCAGCCCTATGACGCCTATGCCAAAATGGACTTCGACGTTCCCGTCGGCACGCGCGGCGATTGCTACGACCGCTTCATGGTGCGCGTCGAAGAGGTCCGCCAGTCGGCGCGGATCATGAAGCAGTGCCTCAACGAAATGCCGAACGGCCCGATTGCCAGCGACGACCGCAAGGTGGTGCCGCCCAAGCGCGCCGAGATGAAGCAGTCGATGGAAGCGCTGATCCATCACTTCAAGCTGTTCACCGAAGGCTTTCATGTCCCGGCAGGCGACGTCTATGTCGCGACCGAAAGCCCCAAGGGCGAGTTCGGCGTCTATCTGGTCGCCGACGGATCGAACAAGCCGTACCGCTGTAAGATTCGCCCGACCGCGTTCAGTCATCTCCAGGCGATGGACTTCATGTCGAAGGGCCACATGCTCGCCGACACGACCGCGATCCTGGGCGCGCTCGACATCGTGTTCGGGGAGTGCGACCGGTGATGGTTCAGCTCGTCAATTGCCCTGGCGAAATCGCGCTGGCCGCGGCCGATCCGCTCGTCGAGACCGCGGTGTGCATGATCGAGAATTACAATGCGCAGGATGCCGACGCCTATGTCGCGCTGATGACCGAGACCGCGTGCGAGGCGATGTACCGCGGTGACGTGCTCCGCGACGGTCGAGAGGGCGTTCGAGCCGGGCTGAAGGCGATGTTCGCTCAGTTCCCGCAGAACCGAGCCGAGATTCTGTCATCGCACCGCCTCGGTGACCGTGTCGTTCTGCACGAAAAGGTCGTTCGTGCGCCCGGCGGCGAGCAGTTCGAAGTCATGTCCATCTATTCATTCAGCGGCGACCTGGTCGATCGCGTGGAGTTCATTCGCTAGTGGCAGATGCACCCCAAATTCCCGACGAGGCAGAAACCCGCGCACGCTGGGGCGATTTCGCGTGGACGGCCGAAAACGCCGCCAAGGCGAAGGAAATCATCGGCCGCTATCCGCCGGGTCGCGCGCAATCGGCGTCGCTGCCGCTGCTCGATCTCGCCCAGCGCCAGGTCGGCGCGGATACCGAAACCCAGGGCTGGCTGCCGGTCCCAGTGATCGAGTTCGTCGCCAAGCAGATCGGCGTGCCATACATGCGCGTCTACGAGGTCGCGACCTTCTACACGATGTTCAACATGGCGCCGGTCGGCCGCTATCACGTCCAGGTCTGCGGCACGACGCCGTGCATGCTGTCGGGGTCGGACGAGGTGCTCAAGGCGTGCAAGGCAAAGGGCCTGGCCAAGGGCCACACTACCGCCGACGGCCTGTTCACCTTGACCGAGGTCGAGTGCCTGGGCGTCTGCGCCAACGCGCCGATGGTGCAGGTCAACGACGACAATTACGAAGACCTCGACTACGACCGCACCATCGCGGTGCTCGAGGCGCTGGCCAAGGGCGAACAGCCGCAGGTCGGGTCGCAGATCGGCCGCCGCGCCAGCTGCCCCGAAGGCGGCCCGACCACGCTCAAGGAAATGGTCAGCGAGAACCACGATTACCGGGAGCAATGGTAATGCGCGGTAACGTCAATCCGATCATCGCCGTCTTCGCCATCATCGGCGCGCTGGTGATCCTGGGCCTGGTGCTGCGCGTCGCGTTCGCACTGATCGGTCTGGCGATCGTCGTCGGCGCGGTGCTGGTGATCTTCTATTTCGTCCAGAATGCGATGGGGAAGCGATAGATGCTCGCGGACAAAGATCGCATCTTCACCAACGTCTATGGCTTCCAGCCCTGGGGGCTGAAGGCGGCGCAGGCGCGTGGTGATTGGGATAACACGAAGAAACTGCTCGAGATCGGCGCCGATACGATCATCGACCGGATGAAGGCGTCGGGGCTGCGCGGGCGTGGCGGGGCAGGGTTCCCGACCGGCACCAAATGGGGCTTCATGCCCAAGGAGCCGCGGCCCGATCGTCCCAATTTCCTGGTGATCAACGCCGACGAATCCGAGCCCGGATCGTGCAAGGACCGCGAGATCATCCGCCACGATCCGCACAAGCTGATCGAGGGCGCGTTGGTCGCGGGCTTCGCGATGCGCGCGCGCGCCGCCTACATCTATATCCGCGGCGAATATATCCGTGAGGCGGAGACGCTCTTCGCTGCCGTCGCTGAGGCCTATGACGCCGGGCTGATCGGCAAGAATGCCTGCGGATCGGGGTACGATTTCGACGTCTTCGTCCATCGCGGCGCCGGCGCCTATATCTGCGGCGAAGAAACCGCGATGCTCGAAAGCCTGGAGGGCAAAAAGGGCCAGCCGCGCCTCAAGCCGCCATTCCCGGCTGGCGCCGGCCTCTACGGCTGCCCGACCACCGTCAATAACGTCGAATCAATCGCCGTCGCGCCGACCATCCTGCGCCGTGGCCCCGAATGGTTCGCGAGCTTCGGCGCCGAGAATAACCGTGGCACCAAGCTGTTCCAGATCAGCGGCCATGTGAACAAGCCGTGCGTGGTCGAGGACGCGATGTCGATCCCGTTCCGCCAGCTGATCGAGGAACATTGCGGCGGCATTCGCGGCGGCTGGGACAATCTGCTCGCGGTGATCCCGGGCGGGTCGTCGGTGCCGCTGGTGCCGGCGGCGCAGATCATGGACTGCCCGATGGATTTCGACGGGCTCAAGGCATTGGGTTCGGGCCTCGGCACCGCGGCGGTCATCGTCATGGACAAGTCGACCGACATCGTCCGCGCGATCAGCCGCATCAGCTATTTCTACAAGCATGAAAGCTGCGGCCAGTGCACGCCGTGCCGCGAAGGCACCGGCTGGATGTGGCGCGTGATGGAGCGCCTCCGCACCGGCGACGCCGATATCGGCGAGATCGACACGCTCTACAACGTCACCAAGCAGGTCGAAGGCCACACGATCTGCGCGCTGGGCGACGCTGCCGCCTGGCCGATCCAGGGCCTGATCCGCCATTTTCGCCCCGAGATCGAGCGCCGCATCGCCGAGCGTCAAGGTGGGGATCTCGCGCCGATGCAGGAGGCGGCGGAGTGATCGTATTGTTCGCCCTTATGCTTGCTCCGGCGTCCTTGTCACAAGATGACCTCGCCGTTTGCATGTGGCAAAAGATGCCGACCTCGACTGCGGCGTTCGTCGATAACACTGACGATAAATCGGACTTTACGCTTTATGTGAAGGCTACCGCGCCTTGCAAAATGCCGAAATATATTCAGCTGAATAAGCTCAAGAAAATCCTGGTTAAAACGCGACCGGCAGTTATCGCGGCCGATGTCGAGACCTCCGATAACGCCTTTGTCTGCTCGAAGGATGTTCCCGATTGCAAACCTGCGGGCGAATGAGAAACGAACATGCCTAAGCTCAAGGTAGATGGAATTGAAGTCGACGTCCCCGCCGGTGCCACGGTGCTCCAGGCGTGCGAGGCGGCCGGCAAGGAAATCCCGCGTTTCTGTTATCACGAGCGGTTGTCGATCGCCGGCAATTGCCGGATGTGCCTGGTCGAAGTGAAGCCGGGGCCGCCCAAGCCCCAGGCGTCGTGCGCGCTGCCGGCGGCGGACAATCAGGAGATTTTCACCAACACGCCGATGGTGAAGAACGCGCGCGAAGGCGTGATGGAATTCCTGCTGATCAACCATCCGCTCGATTGCCCGATCTGCGATCAGGGCGGCGAATGCGATCTGCAGGATCAGTCGGTTGCCTATGGCCGCGGCGCGTCGCGCTACACCGAGAACAAGCGCGCGGTGACCGAGAAGTACATGGGTCCGATCGTCAAGACGGTCATGACTCGCTGCATCCAATGCACGCGCTGCATCCGCTTCGCCGAGGAAGTCGCTGGGGTCGAGGAAATCGGTGCGATCTATCGCGGCGAGGACATGCAGATCACGTCCTATCTCGAACAGGCGGTGACGAGCGAATTGTCGGGCAATGTCGTCGACTTGTGTCCGGTCGGTGCGCTGACCTCCAAGCCGTACGCTTTCGAGGCGCGGCCGTGGGAGCTCAAGAAGACGCTGGCGATCGACGTAATGGACGCGGTCGGCACCAACATCCGCCTCGACAGCCGCGGCCGCCAGGTGCTGCGCGCGCTGCCGCGGGTCAATGACGACGTCAACGAGGAGTGGGCGACCGACAAGACGCGCCATGCGGTCGATGGGCTGGTCCGCCAGCGCCTCGACAAGCCCTATGTCCGCAAGGATGGGAAGCTGGTCGCCGCGACCTGGGACGAGGCGTTTGCGGCGATCGCGGCAGTGAAGGCCGGTAAGAGCGTCGCGGCGATCGCCGGCGACCTGGTCGATTGCGAGACGATGTTCGCGGCCAAGGCACTGGTCAAGGCGATGGGCGGCTCGCTGCTCGAAGGCCGCCAGACCGGCATGGATTACGACGTGTCGAATCTGGCCGCGGTCAATTTCAACACGACGATCGCGGGCGCCGAAACGGCCGATGCGATCCTGCTGGTCGGCACCAATCTGCGCTGGGAAGCGCCGCTGGTGAACACGCGCATCCGGAAAGCGATCAAGAAGGGCGCCAAGGTCTTCGCGATCGGGCCCGAGACCGACCTGACCTACAAGGTCGAATGGCTCGGCAACGATCTGTCGCTGCTCGGCAAGTTGCCCAAGACGGCGGCGGACGCGTTCAAGGATGCGCAGCGGCCGATGATCATCGTCGGCGGCGCGGCGCTCAAGGGCGGGCAGGGCGCGGCGCTCGCGCTCGCCAAGAAGCTTGGCGTCGTGAAGGACGGTTGGAACGGCTTCAACGTCCTGCACTTCTCCGCCGCGCGGATGGGCGGGCTCATGCTGGGCTATGCGCAAAAGGGCGGGATTGCGGACGTGGTCGCGGCCAACCCGAAGCTGGTCTTCCTGCTCGGTGCGGACGAAGTGGATTCCTCGAGGCTTTCCAAGAGCTTCAAAGTCTATATCGGCCATCATGGCGACAAGGGCGCGGCGACGGCGGATGTCGTCCTGCCGGGCGCGAGCTATGCCGAAAAGGCCGGCACCTATGTCAATCTCGAGGGCCGCGTGCAGCGCGGCGAGCGCGCGGTGTTCCCGCCGGGCGATGCGCGCGAGGATTGGACGATCCTGCGCGCTTTGTCGGAAAAGCTTGGCCAGACGCTGCCATTCGACAATTTCGAGGAATTGCGTGCACAGATGGCGCTCGACGTCCCTGCGCTGGGCCAGACCGGGCTTGTCAGCTTCGACTGGAACCCCCCGTCGCTGGACGCCAAGGGCGCCGGCGAAGTCGCCTATCCGATCAAGGACTTCTACCTGACCAACGCGATCTGTCGCGCCAGCCCGACGATGCAGCAATGCTCGTCCGAACTGCTTCACGGCCAGAGCTTTGCGGAGGCCGCGGAGTGATGCGCACGGCGTTCGACCTCAATGAGACCCAGGCAGGGTTTGGCGCTTCCCCGGCGAAGGCCGGGGCCCAGTCGCAATCGGCCCGAAACTGGGCCCCGGCCTTCGCCGGGGAAGCGTTTTGTTTTGCTTGTGGCGGCCTGACACAATGACCTCCTGGTTCACCTATCTCGGCATGGACCATGGCTGGGCCTGGTTCGTCGCCACGATCATCGACATCCTGGTGATCGCGTTGCCGCTGATGCTGGCGGTGGCGATGATCATCTATGCCGATCGCAAGATCTGGGCGGCGATGGCGCTGCGCCGCGGTCCCAACGTGGTCGGCCCGCTCGGCCTGCTGCAATCGTTCGCCGACGGCCTCAAGGTCTTCCTGCAGGAAACGATCATCCCTTCGGCGGCGAACAAGGGCCTGTTCCTGCTCGCGCCGATCATCACCTTCACGGTCGCCTTGATCGTCTGGGCGGTGGTGCCGTTCCAGGCGGGGGTGGTGCTCGCCAACATCAATGTCGGCCTGCTCTACGTCCTCGCGGCGTCGAGCCTGGGCGTCTACGGCATCATCATCGCCGGCTGGGCGTCGAACTCGAAATATCCCTTCTACTCGGCGCTCCGTGCCGCCGCGCAGATGGTGAGCTACGAAGTCTCGATCGGCTTCGTGCTGATCTCCGTCGTGCTGTGGGCGAACAGCTTCAACCTGACCGCGATCGTCGAGGCGCAGAAGGGCTTCGCCTGGGGCTGGGTCAACGGCAATTTCATCAACCCGTTGCTGTTCCCGATGGCTGTGGTGTTCTTCATCTCGTCGCTCGCCGAAACCCAGCGCGCGCCATTCGACCTGACCGAGGCGGAATCGGAGCTCGTCGCGGGCTATCAGACCGAATATTCGTCGATGAGCTTTGCGCTCTACTGGCTCGGCGAATATGCCAACGTGATCCTGATGTGCGCGCTCAACGCCGTGCTGTTCTGGGGCGGCTATTTGCCGCCGCTCAACGTCGGCTGGATGTACGCGGTGCCGGGGATCCTCTGGCTGTTCCTCAAGATCCTGGTGTTCTTCTTTCTGTTCAGCTGGGTGAAGGCGACAGTGCCCAGGTACCGCTACGACCAGCTGATGCGGCTGGGCTGGAAGGTGTTCCTGCCGCTGTCGCTGTTCTGGGTGTTCCTGGTGTCGGGCTATCTGATGTTGACGCGAGTAGGAGTTGGATCATGAGCGTCGGTCAGATCATCAAGTCGTTTACGCTGTGGGAATTCATCAAGGCCCACATTCTGACCTTCCGCTACATGTGGAAGCCCAAGGCGACGATCAATTATCCGTTCGAGAAGAACCCGATTTCGCCGCGCTTCCGCGGGGAGCATGCGCTGCGCCGTTATCCCAATGGCGAGGAACGCTGCATCGCGTGCAAATTGTGCGAAGCGATCTGTCCGGCGCTGGCGATCACGATCGAGGCCGAGCCGCGCGACGACGGCAGCAGGCGGACGACGCGCTACGACATCGACATGACCAAATGCATCTATTGCGGCCTGTGCCAGGAAGCCTGCCCGGTCGATGCCATCGTCGAGGGTCCGAACTTCGAATTCGCCACCGAAACGCGCGAGGAGCTGATCTACGACAAGGCCAAGCTGCTCGACAACGGCGACCGCTGGGAGCGCGCGATCGCCGCGAACCTTGCCGCCGATGCACCGTATCGTTAAGCGCGCCGCAACAGTGGGACGCACCATGATTCACCCCCTTTCGGTCATCCTAGCGGAAGCTGGGATCTCAAGCGGCTCTTGTCCCGCGCTTCTGCACGAGGCCCCAGCTTTCGCTGGGGCGACGGTGGAATAATGATCGCTGCAATCGCCTTTTACCTGTTCGCCACCGTGGTGCTGCTGTCGGGTGCGATGACGATCACGTCGCGCAACCCGGTGCATTCGGTGCTGTGGCTGATCCTCGCGTTCTTCAACGCCGCGGGCCTGATGCTGCTGTGCGGCGCCGAGTTCATCGCGATGCTGTTGGTCATCGTCTATGTCGGCGCGGTCGCGGTGCTGTTCCTGTTCGTCGTGATGATGCTCGACATCGATTTCGCGGAATTGCGCGCGGGCTTCGTGCGCTACGCGGCGATCGGCGGGCTGGTCGCGGTCGTGCTGGCGTGCGAGATCTTCATCGCGGTCGGTGCCTGGAGCGCGGGCGGCACCAAGCTCGACCAGCGCATCGCGCCCACGCCGGACAAGGTCCCCAACATCCAGGCGATCGGGAACCTGCTCTATTCGCATTATCTCTATGTCTTCGAAGGCGCCGGCCTGGTGCTGCTCGTCGCGATGATCGGCGCCATCGTGCTGACGCATCGCGCGCGCGGCGGGGTCAAGGGCCAGAAGATCAGCCGTCAGGTCGCGCGCCGGCCGCAGGACGCAACGCGTAACATGCAGCCATCAGTCGGCCAGGGGGTGGAATTGTGATCGGCCTCACGCATTATCTGGTCGTCGCCGCCATCCTGTTCGGGATGGGCGTGCTCGGCCTCATCGCCAACCGCAAGAATCTGATCATCATGCTGATGTCGATCGAGCTGATCCTGCTCGCGGTGAACCTCAACTTCGTCGCCTTCTCGGCCTATCTGCACGATCTGGTCGGTCAGGTGTTCGCGATGTTCGTATTGACGGTCGCCGCCGGCGAAGCGGCGATCGGGCTGGCCATTCTGGTGATCTATTTCCGCGGGCGCGGGACCATCGCGGTCGACGATGCCAACCGGATGAAGGGGTGATGGTGATCGCATCGATCAACTTCCCCTCCCGTTTACGGGAGGGGCTAGGGGAGGGCCTGTTGACCCTGCCCGCCGCTGTCGGACATGCCCTCCCCCGACCCCTCCCGCAGGCGGGAGGGGAGGAATGATCCAGCTCATCGTTTTCCTGCCACTGCTGGCGGCCATCATTGCCGGGCTCGGCAATCGCGCGATCGGTAATGTGCCGGCCAAGGTGCTGACGACCGGCGCGTTGTTCGCGTCGTGCCTGCTCAGCTGGCCGATCTTCATCCATTATCTGACCGGCGGCGATCCCTATCCGGTGACCCAGGTCTTCACCTGGATGAAGTCGGGCGACCTCGACGTCTCCTGGGCGCTGCGCGTCGATGCGCTGACCGCGGTGATGCTGGTGGTGATCACCAGCGTCTCGGCGCTCGTCCACCTCTATTCCTGGGGGTATATGGACGAGGACCCGGATCAGCCGCGGTTCTTCGCCTATCTGTCGCTGTTCACCTTCGCGATGCTGATGCTGGTGACCGCCAACAACCTGGTCCAGATGTTCTTCGGCTGGGAAGGCGTCGGTCTCGCCAGCTATTTGCTGATCGGGTTCTGGTTCAAGAAGCCGAGCGCCAATGCCGCCGCGATCAAGGCGTTCGTCGTCAACCGCGTCGGCGATCTTGGCTTCATGCTCGGCATTTTCGGCACGTTCCTGGTGTTCGGCACCGTGTCGATCCCCGAGATCCTCAGCGCCGCGCCGCACATGGCAGGCTCGACGATCGGCTTCCTCGGCCACCGTTTCGACACGATGACGGTGCTCTGCCTGTGCCTCTTCGTCGGCGCGATGGGCAAGTCGGCGCAGCTCGGGCTACACACCTGGTTGCCCGACGCGATGGAGGGCCCGACCCCGGTATCGGCGCTGATCCATGCCGCGACGATGGTCACCGCGGGCGTGTTCATGGTCTGCCGGCTGTCGCCGATGTTCGAGACCAGCGAAGTCGCGCTCGACTTCGTGGTCTTTATCGGCGCGGCCACCTGCATCTTCGCGGCGACGATCGGCACCTGCCAGAACGACATCAAACGCGTGATCGCTTATTCGACCTGCTCGCAGCTCGGCTACATGTTCTTCGCGGCCGGTAGCGGTGCCTACGGCGCGGCGATGTTCCACCTGTTCACACACGCTTTCTTCAAGGCGCTGCTGTTTCTCGGCGCCGGCTCGGTGATCCATGCGATGCACCATGAGCAGGACATGCGGTACTATGGCGGCCTCAGGAAGCAGATCCCGATCACTTTCTGGGTGATGTTGCTGGGCACGCTGGCGATCACCGGCGTCGGCATTCCGGGCCTGTTCGGCATGCAGCCGATCGGGTTCGCCGGCTTCCATTCGAAGGACGGCATCCTCGAGCTGGCTTACGCTTCGGGCCGCGGCACGGGTGCCTTTTGGGTAGGTATCCTGGCGGCATTACTGACCAGCTTCTATTCGTGGCGGCTGATGTTCCTGACCTTCTGGGGCAAGCCGCGCTGGATTCAGTCCGAGCATATCCAGCACGCGGTGCATGACGATCACGGCCACGGCCATGATGCTCATGCCCATGATGATCATCACGACCATGCGCATGGCGACGGCACTGGCGGTTATCATCCGCATGAGAGCCCGTTGTCGATGCTGATCCCGCTGATCCTGTTGGCGACCGGCGCGGTGCTTGCGGGCTTCGTCTTCCATAGCTGGTTCATCGAGCCGGATTCGGGCGAGCGCTTCTGGCGCGGCGCGATCGCGTTCAACGAGCATCTCTACCATTCGGCGCATCAGGTGCCCGTCTGGGTCAAGCTGTCGGCGACGGTCGTGATGCTGCTCAGCCTGCTTGGCGCCTGGATGGCGTATATCTGGCGCACCGATATCCCGGCGCGGTTCACGAGCACGTTCCGGCTGCTGTACGACTTCGTCTACCACAAATGGTATTTCGACGAGCTCTACGACCTGCTGTTCGTCCGTCCCGCCTTCGCGTTCGGCCGCCTGTTCTGGAAGGCTGGTGACGAGGGCTTGATCGACCGCTTCGGGCCGAACGGCTCGGCCTGGGTGGTATCGCTCGGCAGCCGCGTCACGGGCCGCCTGCAAACCGGATATGTCTACACTTATGCCTTCGTCATGCTGATCGGCCTGACCGCCGCCGTTACCTGGGCGATCGCGCAATGAGCGGCATTCTGTCCCTGATGCTCGCCATCCCTGCCGTTGCGGCGGTGGCGTGCCTGTTCCTGAGCGCCAATGGAGCGCGCCGGCTGGCGTTGATCGCGACCTTGCTCGATCTCGTGCTCGGCGCGGTGCTGTGGAGCCAGTTCCAGATCGGCGGACCGCAATGGCAGTTCGTCGAGAACGTGCCGCTGTTCGGTACGTTCAACTGGGCGCTCGGTATCGACGGCTTTGCGCTGTTGCTGATCGAGCTGTCGGTGTTCCTGATGCCGATCTGCATCGGCGCCAGCTGGGAATCGATCCAGAAGCGCGTGCCCGAGTACATGGCGGCGTTCCTGCTGACTGAAGTGCTGATGATCGGTACCTTCGCGGCGCAGGACCTGTTCCTGTTCTACATCTTCTTCGAAGGTGGCCTGATCCCGATGTTCCTGATCATCGGTATCTGGGGCGGCGCCAACCGCATCTACGCGTCGTACAAATTCTTCCTCTACACGTTGCTCGGCTCGCTGCTGATGCTGGTGGCGATGTTGTGGATGGTCAACGAGGCGCACACGACCAGCATCCCGTTGCTGCTCAACCACGACTTCCCGGTCCATGCCCAGACCTGGCTGTGGCTGGCGTTCTTCGCGTCGTTCGCGGTCAAGATGCCGATGTGGCCGGTCCACACCTGGCTTCCCGACGCGCACGTCCAGGCGCCGACCGCGGGGTCGGTCATCCTGGCGGGCGTGCTGCTGAAGCTGGGCGGTTACGGTTTCCTGCGCTTCTCTGTGCCGATGTTCCCGGAAGCCTCGGCGCAGCTGACCTGGCTGGTGTTCGGCCTGTCGGCTGTGGCGGTGATCTACACCTCGCTGGTCGCGCTGGTGCAGTCCGATATGAAGAAGCTGATCGCTTATTCGTCGGTCGCGCACATGGCGATCGTGACGATCGGCCTGTTCGCCTTCAACCAGCAGGGTATCGAGGGCGGGATGATGGTGATGCTGGGCCATGGCCTGGTATCGGGCGCGTTGTTCCTGTGCGTCGGCATCATCTACGATCGCCTGCATACGCGCGAGATTTCGCGGTACGGCGGTCTGGCGATCAACATGCCGCGCTATGCGCTGTTCTTCATGTTGTTCACGATGGCCTCGGTCGGCTTGCCGGGCACGAGCAACTTCGTCGGTGAGTTCCTGAGCTTGGCCGGCACCTACAAGGTGTCGACGACGATCACCTTGCTGTGCACCACCGGGATCATCCTGGGTGCGGCGTACATGCTGTACCTTTATCGTCGGGTCGTGTTCGGCGAGCTCAAGTTCGACGACGTGAAGGCGATGACCGATTTGTCGGGGCGCGAAATCGCGCTGCTGGCGCCGCTCGCCGCCGCTGTGTTGTGGATGGGCGTCTATCCGGAAAGCTTCCTCGCGCCGATGCGCGGCGACGTGAAGGTCCTGCTCCAGCGGATCGATCGCGCCCAGCCGGCGGGAGACGCCAAGCCGACACCGGGCAAGGTTCCTCAGGTCAAGGCCGGGGAGGGCCACGCGTAATGGATTGGATCGCTTCGCTGCAGGCGACGCTTCCCGAATTGGTCCTGTCGGTCGGCGCGCTGGCGCTGATGCTGGTCGCCGCCTGGGGCGGGCAGGGTTCGACCCGTTGGGTTAGCTGGACCGCAGTGGCGGTGCTGCTCGGCGCGGGCATCGCGCTCGCCGGACCGGCTTCCTATGCCGGTGTTGTGTTCGACGGCCTGTATCGCGCCGATGCCTTTGCCGCGTTCGCCAAGGCGCTGATCTATATCGCTGCCGCCGTCTCGATCGTGATCGCGCCGCGCTTCTTCGCGCGCGGTGACGGCGACAGCCTGCATCCGGAATATCCGGTGCTGATCCTGTTGTCGGCGGCGGGCATGGGAATGATGGTGTCGGCGGGCGACTTGCTGACGCTCTATGTCGGCCTCGAGCTGCAGAGCCTCGCGGCCTATGTCCTCGCCAGCTTCATGCGCCGCGACCAGCGCTCGGCCGAAGCCGGCCTCAAATATTTCGTGCTGGGCGCGCTCGCCTCGGGCATCCTGCTGTACGGGATCAGCCTGGTCTACGGCTTCTCGGGCACGACGCTCTTTACCGATATCGCCCGGAGCTACGCCGCCATCGTTCCCGGCCAGCATCATTTCGGGCTGACCTTCGGCCTGGTATTCGTGTTCGCCGGCCTGGCGTTCAAGATGTCGGCAGTGCCGTTCCACATGTGGACGCCCGACGTCTATGAAGGCGCGCCGACACCGGTAACGACCTTCTTCGCCTCGGCGCCCAAGGTCGCCGCAGTGGCGCTAGGCGTGCGCGTCGCGATCGAGGCGATGGGGCCGGCGATCGGCGAATGGCGCCAGATCGTGATCTTCGCCAGCCTCGCCTCGATCATCTTCGGCGCGGTCGCCGCGATCGGCCAGAAGAACGTCAAGCGCCTGCTCGCTTATTCGTCGATCAACAATGTCGGCTTCCTGCTCGTCGGCCTGGCCGCCGGCACGCAGGAAGGCGTGTCGTCAGTACTGATCTACCTGACCATCTATGTCGCGATGACCTTGGGCGGCTTCCTGATCGTGCTCCAGATGCGCGACGCGGAAGGCAATCCGGTCGAGACGATCGACAGCCTGTCGGGCATGTCCGAAACGCGCCCCGGCCTGGCCGCGGCGATGGCGGTGTTCATGTTCTCGCTCGCCGGCATCCCGCCGCTGCTCGGCTTCTTCGCCAAGCTGGCGGTGTTCCAGGCAGCGGTGAATGCCGGCCTGTTCCCGCTGGCAGTGGTCGGCTTCGTCGCCTCGGTGATCGGCGCTTATTATTATCTGCGCATCGTCAAGGTGATGTATTTCGACAGCCCGGCGCCAGCGTTCCAGCGCAGCAACGCGATGGTCGAATATGGCCTGATCGCCGTGCTGGCGCTGTTCATTTCGCCGGTCGGTTGGTTCGCGCTCAAGCCGCTCGGTGTCGCGACGATGGCGGCGGCGAAGGCGCTGTTCTGATCTCCGATACAAGCGGCCGTATCCGCACCATCGCGGAAACCGGTTCGACCAACGCCGACATGATCGCGCTGGCCGCGTCCGGCTTGGAAGAAGGCGTGTGGCTGCGGGCCGAGCGCCAGACCGGAGGGCGCGGCCGGCTGGGACGTTCCTGGGACTCGCCGCCGGGCAATCTCTACGCGAGCACGCTGGTTCGTATTCGCCCGAACGATCCGTCGGCGGCGACGCTCGCCCTGGTCGCGGCGGTCGCGCTCGAAGAAGCGGTGTCGGCCTATGTTCCCGGCAAGGCAGCGCTCAAATGGCCCAATGACGTGCTGATCGATGGCGCCAAAGTGTCCGGTGTCCTGCTGGAGCGGGCGGGCGATGCCGTGGTGATCGGGATCGGCGTCAATTTGGCGCATCACCCGACCGATATCGAGCGTCGGGCTACCAGCCTTGCCGCCCATAACGCCGCCGTCGCGCCGGAAGACTTTATCGAGACGCTGGCCGAGGCGTTCGCGCGCCGGGTCGAATCCTGGCGCGGGCAGGGCATGGATGCGATCCGTCGCCGCTGGGTCGCCCATGCACATCCGATCGGCACGCCGCTCAATGTCCGTCTGCCCGACGGAGAGGCGATCGACGGACTGTTCGACGGGCTCGATGCGGACGGCGCGCTCATCCTTCGCTTGGCGGACGGCACGCGGCGTGTCATTCACGCGGCGGACGTGTTCCTGCTGTGATTTCTCCGGATGGGAGCTTGAATTCCATGCTGCTCGCGATTGACGCCGGCAACACCAATGTCGTTTTCGCGCTGCTCGATGGCCGCGAGGTGAAGGGCCGTTGGCGCATCGCCACCGATCCGCGCCGCACCGCCGACGAATATGCCGTGTGGCTGACCCAGTTGCTGAGCATCGAAGGCTATGACCGCAGCCAGGTCGATGGCGTGATCATCTCGACCGTGGTGCCGCGCGCGACGCACAATCTGCAATGGCTGGCTGAGAAATATTTCAAGGTCGATGCGCTGATCGCCGGGCAGAAACCGGTCGAATGGGAAATGGCGATCGATGTGCAGGAGCCGCAGAGCCTGGGCGCCGATCGCGCGGTCAACGCCATCGCAGCGCATGCGCTGCACGAAGGCGACCTGATCGTGATCGATTTCGGCACCGCCAGCACGATCGACTGGATCGATTTTCGTGGCGCGTACAAGGGCGGGATCATCGCGCCGGGGATCAATCTGTCGCTCGACGCGCTGGTCAGCGCCGCCGCCAAGCTGCCGCGGATCGCGATCGAGGCGCCGGAAGATTCGACCGTAATCGGACGCGATACCGTCAGCCAGATGAATATCGGCATCTATTGGGGCTATATCGCGATGATCGAGGGGCTGGTCGCGCGGATGAAGGCGGAGATCGGCCGCCCGGCCAAGGTGATCGCCACCGGCGGACTCGCGGTGCTGTTCGAGCAGCATACCGGCGTGTTCGACGTAATTGAGCCAGATCTGACCATCCAGGGGCTGGCGATGATGTGGGAACGGGCGCAGCAATAGCCGTCACCGTGCGATCTCATCCGTCATCCCGGCGAAGGTCGGGATCTCAGGCGAAGGCGCGACAAGGCTCGAGATCCCAGCTGTCGCTGGGATGACGTAATCGAATGACGTTTAGGAATTGAAGTGACACCAGGTAAAGAACTGCTCTTCGTCGCGCTCGGCGGGTCCGGCGAAATCGGCATGAACGTCAACCTCTACGGTTGTCAGGGCAAATGGCTGATGGTCGATATGGGGGTGACGTTCGCCGACCCCGCTTATCCGGGCGTCGAGATCATCCTGCCCGACCTCCAGTTCATCGAGGAACAGCGTGACAATCTGGTCGGCATCGTCCTGACGCACGGGCATGAGGACCATATCGGCGCCTTGCCCTATCTCGCCGACGATCTCGGCGCGCCGCTCTTCGCCAGCAAGTTCACCGCCGGGCTGATCCGCGGCAAGCTCGAGGAAGAAGGCGTCCAGGACCGGGTCGAGCTCAACGTGGTGGATCCGCACAAGGTAGTCGACCTCGGACCGTTCAAGTTCCGCTTCGTCCCGCTCGCGCATTCGATCCCCGAAGCAAGCGCGCTGTTGATCGAGACGCCGTACGGCAAGATATTCCACACCGGCGACTGGAAGCTCGATAGCAGCGACGCGGTGCTCGGCACGCCGTCGACCCCTGAACAGCTCAACGCGGTCGGCGACGAAGGCGTGCTCGCGCTCGTCTGCGATTCGACCAACGTCTTCAATCCGCAGGCGTCGGGCACCGAATCGAGCGTGCGCGATGGGCTGATCGACGCGGTGAAGAAGGCGAAAGGCAGGGTGGTCGTCACCACCTTCGCGTCGAACGCCGCCCGCCTGCAGACGCTGGGTGAGGTCGCCAAGGCGACGAAGCGCAAGATCTGCGTCACCGGCCGCTCGCTCGACCGCATCCTGACCGTGGCGCGCGCCAACGGCTATCTCAAGAGCTTCCCGGAACCGATCTCACCCGAAGCCGCCATGGCGCTCCCGGGGCGCGATGTCCTCGTCGTAGCGACCGGCGGGCAGGGCGAGCCGCGCGCCGCGCTCGGGCGCATCGCCGACGGCACGCATCCGATCAAGCTGGTCGCGGGCGACACCGTCGTCTTCTCGTCCAAGCAGATTCCGGGCAACGAACTCGCGATCGGCCGCATCCAGAACCAGCTCGCCGCCGCCGGCGTCGAAATGGTCACCGAGCGGCAGGAGCATGTCCACGTCTCCGGCCACCCCGGACGCCCTGAGCTCGAGGCGATGTACGGCTGGATCCGCCCGCAACTCCTGGTGCCGGTCCATGGCGAGATGCGGCACATGATGGAGCAGGCGCGGTTCGGCCTGTCCAAGGGCATTCCCCAGGCGCTGGTGCAGAGCGACGGCGACATCGTTCGTCTCGCCCCCGGCAGTCCCGAAAAACTTGGCCATGCCACGGTCGGCCGGCTGATGCTCGACGGCGACGTCATTCTTCCCGCCGACGGCGCGACGATGAACGAGCGCCGCCGGGTCGCGACTTATGGCCAGATGTCGGTCGCGGTGGCGATCGACCGCAACAACCGCTTGATCGGCGTGCCGCGGGTCGGGCTGCAGGGCATTCCGGTCGAAGAGGATCGCGAGGCGTTCATCGACGAGGCGATCGATGCCGCCGCGGACGTGGTGAAGAAGCATCGTGGCGACCTGGCGGCACTACGCGAGAGTCTCCGTCTCGGCGTCCGCCGCGTGGCGACGCGCTGGACCGGCAAGAAGCCGGTCGTCGATGTGCTGGTGATCGAGGCGTAAGGACCCTGAAATGCGTTGGACGTCGCTGCTCGCGATCTATTTCCTGTTCTGGGCGTTTTCGGTGTTCCTCGTCCTGCCGTTCGGCGTGCGCACGACGCAGGAGGCCGGCGGCGACTATATCCCCGGCCAGGCGGAAAGCGCGCCGCACGAATTCAGCATTAAGAAACTCGCGTGGCGCGTCACTATCGTGGCGACGATCCTGTGGGCGCTGTTCGTGCTCAATTACATCTACGGCTGGGTCACGCCCGACATGCTCGACCTCGTCGATGCGTCGAACAAGGTGGGGTGAACCTGGTGGTCAACTCATGAAAAAGCGGTCGGTTGGCAGCGCCCTACATACGAACGCTCTTTTACCGTGTTGCGATACCGGGGAGACATGGCTCGTTTACCCGCTTGGTTGCCATAGGCAGCCTCGCATCTCGTCGTGGCGACGGTGCTCGTGCTTTGGTTGACCGACTACTCAGACTTGGTACTGCTCATTGATCTGCAGCCGGTCTGCGAGGGCGCCATCACTTCTCCAGCATTGCCATGGCAGGACTGCCTTCCCCCAAGCAATGCATCGTCGGACCGTCCGGGCTGGTCGCTTAGGGCGGCTTTTTGGGAAAGAGGGGTGATCTATTTCTTTTGATTGCCAGCAAAAGCGGCCGTCAAGCCAAGGCCGATATACACGAAACCACTGACCCAGCGTTCAGCCTTCAGATATACCGGACTGCGCTTCAGCCAATTGCCGGCCGTGCCGGCGGCAATTGCGTAGGAGCTGTCCGTCAGGACGCCAATCACCGTGAAGACAGTCCCGAGAAAAGCGATCTGCATTGCCACGTGGCCCCGGCCGACTTCAACGAATTGCGGCAAGAAAGCGAGAAAGAACAAGGCTGTCTTCGGGTTGAGCAGGTTGACGATGAACCCCTCGCGAAAGATGCGCGTGCGGCTGCGCGTCGGGAGATTGCCCGCGATATCGGGTATGCCCGACGAACCGAAGAGCTTCTTCAAGCCAAGCCAGATCAGATAGGCCGCGCCGGCATATTTCACTACGCTGAAGGCGAGCGTGGATGACGCCAGGAGCGCCGACAACCCCACAGTCGCGGCGATGACATGAACAAGCGTGGCCGTATGGATGCCAAGGATCGAAACGAGGCCAGCAGAGCGACCTTGCTCGACCGAGCGCGCGAAGATGTAGAGAACTGCCGGTCCCGGTACGAGAAGCAGCACCAATGCGACGCTGACGAACAGGCTGAGATTCGTTGCGCTGGGAATTGCCAAATCCATGAGAGTCTTACCCCTTTCCTATCATGGTAATGACGGCATTGGTCGTTCACAACACACCAGAATCACCGATAGTTAGCGAGCAGTTTATCGACATGCAGGCTGCAAAGCGCTGGCTTGCTTTTAAAGCGCTGGTGCCTCGACCGCTTCCCACGCCATTTTCAGCAGACAGCAGCCGTTTAGGGGCTCACGACTTAGCGCGGTTCGCTTCAGAGGGTGAGGCCATGACTGACCTAAGTCCGCAACCGCTCGATCGCCTGGGCCAGCGCGACGTACAGCTTGCCCATGTCCGACGACAATAAGGTCACGCCGATCGCCGCGCCGTCGCGTTGTGCCAGGATGCCGCGCAGCATCGCTTCGAAATCGTGGATGTAGCGATTGACCTGCTCGCGCACCGTGTCGTCATTGTCATAGGCCTCGAGTACCGCGCGCATCTCGCCGGCATCGAGCAGCTTGACCGCACGCCGCGCGAACGCGCCGCGATTGCCCTTGAGATAGGCCATCCAGGACGAATCGGGGACTTCGGACGAATAGATGCTGGTAAGGTCGATCGCCGCCGAGTTGAGCGATTCGATCAACAGCGACACCCGTCGCGCGAAGCCATTCGCCTCCTCGGTATCGGCAAGGCGCGCCTCGATCAGGCTCGACGCCTCGGCGATCGCCAGCATCTGGCGGTTGAGCTTGTCCGACGCGTCGGTAGCCGATGCAGCTGCCGTTTCGGTGGCCTGCGCGATTGTTGCCAGGCTGCGCTCGACGGCCTGCGATGCTGCCGCTTCCAGCGCGTCGGCGGCGTCCGGCGCGATCCGAGCCATCGCCTCACGCGCATGCTCGGCCGCGGCATTGGCCGTGTCGCGGATGCGCATCAGCGTCTCGAGCAATTGCGGTGCCGCCTCTCCGGCGAAACGATGCGCAGCGCCGCTGGTATCGTCGATCGATCGGGTCAGCGCGTCGACCTGTTCCTGTCCGGCGGCAAGAGTTGCGGCAACGTGATTGGCCACCGCTTCGATGCCGGCGATGCGATCGGCCAGCGCTGTGGTGCTGTCGGTTGCGGTGCGATCGAGCGCAGCCTGATTGGTGGACAGCATCGCGAGCATGGCGTCGCCCTGGGCGGCGATGCCCTTGCGCGCCTCATCCACCGCGCTGGCGGTGCGATCGAGCAAGCCGTCGACCGCTTCGGACATCGCGCTGGTGACGTGTTCGAGGCGGGTCCCCGCCGTCTCGCTGGTCGCTTCCATGCGCGCGATATGCGCGGAAAGGCGTTCGGCGGCGCCGCTGGTATGGCTGTCGACTTCGCGCGCACGCTCGCCGAGCGCGACGACCTGAGCGTCGAGCGCTGCTGCGCGCTCGCTTGCGGTCAGGCCGATCGTTTCGATGTGACCGGCCAGCGTCGTCGTCTGGTCATGCGCGTGCGGGAGCGTCGCCAGCATGATCTGGAGATTGGCCTCCAGATTGGCGGCCGCCTTGTCGATGCGGGCGGCATCGACCTCGGCCTTGGAAAAATGGCTGTCGAGCACCGACGATGCTTCGCTCAACCGGTCCGACGCCGCGCTCGCGGTCGCCATCATCACCGTGACCTGATCGGCCAGCTTCTCGCGATTTGAGTCGATCGTCTGTGCCATGACATCGATAACGGCCTGAAGATGCTCTGCCTCGGCGCGCATCGATCGCGCGGTGTCGTTGAATCGGCGCGCTTCGATCCGGCTCGACCGGCGCGCGACCAGCCACAGGACCGCGATCAGCGCCAACGGCGCGGTCAGGCCGGTCGCCAGTTCGGCCAGCACGGTCGGTGAGGGCGCGGCCTGCATGGCGGGCCAGGCATACCAGGCGAAGAAGCCGATCCACGCCAAGGCGGCCAGGACCGCGATAGCGGCAAAAATCCGCCACTTCGTCGCGCCCGATCGCTCCTCAGGTTGCTCGAAAACCTCGCCTTCGTAAGGCTCGGTCAGCTGCAACGGCTCATCCGCCGCGGCGTATTCAACGTCGCTGACGTGCAAGTCGATGATCTTGGACCCCCCGTTCATGACGCTTTGTTTACCATAAAACCGACCATTTCAAAGCGATTGCGCAACGTTCCGTTAAAGCCCTTAGGACTAGTCTGCGGTTATGGCCTATGATCCTGGTGCAATCGATGCGACCCTTGCTGCGGCAGTCGGTGACGAACCGGGGCTGATCGCCGAGTTGCGCGCGGCATTCGTCGACAGCGCGGAAAAGACGATCGACGCGATCCAGGCAGCCGAAAACGACGATGCCTGGTGCCTTGCGACGGCGCGCCTCAAGGGGTTGGCGGCCAGTTTCGGCGCGGTGCGCCTGATGAGTCTGGCGTCCGAAGCGGCGAGCGCCCCCGGCAATGCCGACGTCGTGCGGAGCTTGCGCCGCGCGGTGGCTCGGCTCTAGCCATATGCCCGCCGGCGATTCCGGCGCGTAATCACGATCCTTGCGATAGCCGAGTGCGGGGCTTAACAGCCGCGGATGCTTGCCGGGCTCCTGTTTGCCACAGCCGACGCGTCCGATCGCCACGATATGCTGGCGGCGACGCTGCCGGTCGGGGGTGTGACGCTGATCGAATTTCAGGCGCGGCTGTTGATCGCCGCCGGCGCGTCGCAGATCATCGTCGTCGTTTCGCGCCTGACTCCCGAATTGCTCGGCGCAATCAATCGCCTCAGCCGGCGCGGCATTGCGGTCGACGCGGTGCGCGGCCCGGCGGAGGTGCTCGCCAAACTGCATCCGCTCGCGCGCGTGATGTGGCTAGCGGATGGGCTGATGACGACCAGCGTCATGGTCGAGGCGATGCGCGATCGTGATCGCGATACGTTGCTCGTTGCCCCGACCGGCGACGAACTCGAACGGATCGGCCCCAGCGCGGTATGGGCGGGAATCGCCACGATCGATCCCCAGCGCATCGCCGATGTCGTGAAGCTGCCGGCGGATTATGATTTCGCCTCGTCGTTATTGCGGGTGATCGCGCAACGCGGCGCCGAGCAGTTGCCGCTGCCCGAAACCGCGGTGCGTGAGGGTCACGGCGTCCAGCGCGATTCGCGGGCGCTGGCGGCGAAGGGCCGCGCCGCTTTGGTCGCGGCGCTCGGCACCCGGACCAACTGGGTCGACCGCTTCCTGGTCGCGCCGCTCGCCAGGTTGGCGCTGCCGCCGCTGGTTGCGCGCGGCGTACCTCCGGTCGCGCTGGCGGGATTGGGTGGTCTGTGCGGGTTGGGCGGGCTCGCCGCGATCGCGATCGGGTGGACGGCCTCGGGCATGGCGGCGATCGTCCTGGCGCTCGCGTTTCTCGCGCTGGCCGATGTTCTGGCATGGCTGCGCGACGAGCGCTCGCTCGGCAGGATCTTGCGCTGGAGCACGCCCGCGGTAGCCGCGTTGGCAACTTTGCTATTGGGCCAGCGCGTGGGATTTCTCGCTGCCAGCGCGACGCCGCCGCTGCTGGCCTTGGTCACGGTTCTGGCCGGAGCTTTGGCGGAACGTGCCGCGGCGGCGGTCACCCGGCCATGGTGGTGGGCAGTCCCGGCCGCCTATCCGCTGATCCTGCTGCCGGCCGTATTGATCGGATATCCGGTCTGGGGATTGGCGGTGGCCGCGAGCTATGCCAGCGTCACGCTGGCCTTCGCGGTGGAGGCGTTGCGCTCGCGTATCGGCGGTTAATCGACCGCCGGCGAAATCGGTGAATTCTGGCTAACCTCGCTTTAACGACACAATCGTACAACGAGATCATGTCGATCGACCAAGGCGATTGGGACGATGGCGCCCGTGCGAGCGCCAGCACGCTGCTCGCGCGCGCGGCGGCAGCGGTGCGTCATGCCGATCGCCGTCTGGCCGAGGCGATTGACGACTTCTTCCTCCCCGACGATTCGCGGCTCGACGACCGGATGCGCGCGGCGCTCGCGGCGACGCTGACCGCGATGGTCGAGGTGGTCGAACACGATCTCCGCCGGCGAGCCGTCACACATTTGTCTGGCGGAGATTCCGCGGCAATCCAGCGGATCGAAAGCGGTGCGCCTGTCCTCGACCGCCTGGTCGGCAGCGGGCTGCTGCGTGATTTCGAGCTGATGCGAGAATTGATCGCGCGCACCCGGCAGGACCTGCTGGTCGATTTGTTGCCTGCCTTGCCGCCTGATGAGATCGGCTCGGCCAGCCTGCTCGCGCGGTTGGCCGGAAGCGCCGATACCTGGGTCGCGGACGCGGCGCTGGCGATGATGGCCGCCGAAAGTCGGCGTCGCGGGCTGATCGACAACAACCGGCTGGAGCGGACCGAACTCCCGGCCGAACTGCACCATCGATTGCTCTGGTGGGTAGCGGCGGCGATTCGCGAGCAATTGGGACCCAGCACGGCAGATCGCGTGATCGTCGAGGCGGCGTTGCGCGCGCTTGCCGACCATGACGAAGGCGACCGCCTGGAAAGCGCGGCGATGCGGCTTGCCGCCACGATCGATCCGCAACCCGCGGAACTGGCGACAGTGCTGAGGCATGCATTGGGGGACCGGCGGGTAGCGCTGGTCATCGCGTTGCTCGGGCACGCTTTGGGCATCGACTATGCGACGATGCGGCAGATCGTGCTGGATGGCGGTGATCAATTATGGCTGGCGCTGCGCGGGGCTGGGCTCGACCGGGCGACGGTCGCGCGGATCGGTCTCAGCCTGTGCGAAGCCGACCCGCGCCGCGATGTCGAAGCCTTTGCCGACCAATTGGAAGCGATCGCCGCGGTCACGCCCGACGAGGCACGCGGAGCGCTTGCGCCGCTCCGGCTCCATCCCGATTTTCGTGCGGCCATGGCCGAGCTGGAGAAGCGTCGATGAGCGCGGTCGACGCGCACTTGCCGCCCGTCCATGGGTTCGTCGATCGCGACGGCCGCCTGGTCGATGCCGGGCCGCGTCTCGACGATCTCAACACGCGCGCCGGCGGCGCGCTCGGCGAGCCGTTTGCCGTGCCGCAGGTCGCCGTGCTCGCGCGGCTGGCGCAGCGGCTGGGGATCACGGTCGCGCGCCACGTTCTGGTTGCCGACGGCCCCGATGAAGTCGAATTATGGGTGCGCGCCGATCCGGTCGAGGATGGCGTGCGCCTGGATCTGGGTGGCTGGAAACTGCGAGCGCCGTGGACGCCGCCGGCGGACCCGGCGCGGCGCGACCGCGATCTGTTGCTGCAAGGCGCCGATTGGTGGTGGGAAACCGACGCGACCTTGCGGTTGACGGCAGTTGCCGCCGGGGCCGAGCGGTTCGGCGTGGCGCCCGAAACCGCGCTCGGCAAGCCGCTCGCATCCTTGTTCGCACTGGAGATGGATGCCGAGGGCGCGATGCCGATGCTCGGTGTTTTGACCGTGCACCAGCCGTTCGAAGGGCAGGCCGCGACCGTGCGCGCGACGGGGCAGGGCGTGACCCTGGCGGCGAATCCGATGCTCAATGCAGAGGGCATGTTCGCGGGCTATATCGGCGCGGTCAGGGCCGAAACGCGCGAGTTGCCGCAACCGGCGGACGATCGTGCCAGCGACCCGCTCGACGCGTTCAGCGCGCGGCTCGATCGCGCATTGCGCACGCCGCTCGGGCGGATCATCGCCAATGCCGACAGCATCCATGCCCAGACCGAGGGGCCGATCCGGCGCGATTATGCCGATTACGCCTCGGACATCGCCAGCGCGGGTCGGCATCTGCTCGGGCTGGTCGACGATCTGGTCGATCTGCAGGCGGTCGAGCGCCCCGACTTCGCCCCCGCGGCGGAACCGATCGACCTCGCCGATATCGGGCGCCGCGCGGCTGGTCTGCTCGGCGTCCGCGCGGCGGAACGCGGCGTCAAGATCGACGCGCCGCAGGACATCGACCGCGCACCCGCCACCGGCGAGTTCAAACGCGTGCTGCAAATCCTGGTCAACATGATCGGCAATGCCGTGCGCTATTCGCCCGACGGCGGCATGGTCTGGATCCGCACCCATCGCGATCGCGGCACCGCGGTAATCATCGTCGCCGACCAGGGTAAGGGCATTGCCCCCGAGGATCAGGAGCGCATCTTCGAAAAATTCGAGCGCGTCGATTCGACCGAGCCGGGCGGCAGTGGGCTGGGCCTCTATATTGCCCGGCGTTTGGCGCGCGCGATGGGCGGCGATCTGACCGTCGATTCGGCGCTGGGGCAGGGCGCGCGTTTCATGCTGACCCTGCCGGGAACGGGCGGCTGATAGAAAGATTCTGCTCGCACGAAGCCACGAAGGCGCAAAGAAGAAGAGTGATTTCGCGCAGAGGCGCAGAGGGCGCCGAGCTGTCTCGCTCTGCTGCGTCAGCGGCCTTTCATCTCCCGTGGCGGAAACGAAAGCGCGCTTTCGCGCGCATAATCTCCGCGCTCTCTGCGCCTCAGCGCGAATCGAATCTTCGTGCCTTCGTGTCTTTGTGCGAGAACTTTAATCGACCAGTTCCGCGCATGATCTGAACAGTAGCGACTCTAGCGCCGCCCGATCCATACCAGCACGATGCCGCCGGCCGCGAGGAGTGCGCCCCACAGCGCCCAGATGCGCATGTCGAGCATAAAGCTCGATGCCGGCCAGTGGACCAGGCCGAGGCCCTGGCCCACCCAGAGCAGCCCTATCGCGATGCACAAAGCACCGACGATCTGGAGCAGCAAGCGCATCAGCGCTGGCCGATCGGGGTGTAATCGCGCTGCGTCGGTCCGGTGTAGAGCTGGCGCGGACGACCGATCTTCTGCGCCGGGTCGCTGATCATCTCGTTCCACTGCGCGACCCAGCCGACGGTGCGGGCCAGCGCGAAGAGCGCGGTGAACATCGTCGTCGGGAAGCCGATCGCCGACAGGATCACGCCTGAATAGAAATCGACGTTCGGGAACAGTTTCTTCTCGACGAAATAGGGATCGTTGAGCGCCATATGCTCGAGCTGCAGCGCGACCTCGAACACCGGATCGCTGACCTTGAGCGCATCGAACACCTCACGCACGGTCTGCTGCATCACCGTCGCGCGCGGGTCGTAATTCTTGTAGACGCGGTGGCCAAAGCCCATCAGCCGGAACGGGTCGTTCTTGTCCTTGGCGCGGGCGATGAATTCGGGGATGCGATCGGGCGTCCCGATCTCGCGCAGCATGTTCAGCGCCGCTTCGTTGGCGCCGCCATGCGCCGGACCCCACAAGCAAGCGATGCCCGCCGCGATGCAAGCGAACGGATTGGCGCCCGATGATCCGGCCAGGCGGACGGTCGAGGTCGACGCATTCTGCTCGTGATCGGCATGGAGGATGAAGATGCGATCGAGCGCGCGCTCGACGATCGGGTTCACCTCATAGGGCTCGGCCGGCACACCGAACGTCATGCGCAGGAAATTACCCGTATAGCTCAACGAGTTATCTGGATAGAGGAATGGCTGTCCGACGCTGTACTTATACGCCATCGCCGCGATCGTCGGCATCTTGGCGATCAGCCGGTGCGACGCGATCATTCGCTGGCGCGGATCGTTGATGTCGGTCGAATCGTGATAGAATGCCGACAATGCGCCGACCACGCCGCACATGATCGCCATCGGGTGCGCGTCGCGGCGGAACCCGCGATAGAAGGTCGCGAGCTGTTCGTGCAGCATCGTGTGGCGGGTGATCGTGTGGGTGAATTCGTCGAGCTCGCCCTTTGACGGCAATTCGCCGTTCAGCAGCAGGTAGCTGACTTCCATGAAGCTCGATTGCTCGGCGAGCTGGCCGATCGGATAGCCACGATGGAGCAAAATGCCCTCATCGCCGTCGATATAGGTCAGCGCCGATTCGCAGCTCGCGGTCGAGGTAAAGCCCGGGTCATAAGTAAACATACCCGTTTCGCTGTACAGCTTGCGGATATCGACCACCTGGGGGCCGACCGAACCGGACATCACCGGATAGTCGTGATTCCCGAACTTGAGGGTGTTCGTTTCGGCCATATAACGTTCCTTCGAATTCAGGCTGCCATCCGGTCGGATATGCGGCCCAGGCTTTCTTCGCGGCCGAGGACGGCGAGTACGTCGAAAATGCCGGGGGAAGTGCGCTTGCCGGTCAGCGCCGCGCGAAGCGGCTGCGCGACCTGGCCGAGCTTGACCCCGGCGTCTTCGGCGACCTGCCGAACCGCGTTTTCGAGCGCCTCCGTATCCCAGTCCACGACGGCGTCAAGCGCCGTGTGAAGGCGCGCAAGCAAGGTGGGTGCCTCACCCTGAAGCAGCAATGCTGCATCTGCGTCCATCGGCAGCGGTCGGGCGTGAAAAAGGAACATGCTGCCCTCGGCCAATTCGACCAGATTGGCGGCGCGCGGCTTGAGGAACGGCATGGTGCGGCGCAACAGTTCGAGCTGGGGCGGGGTCAGTTCCAGCGGGATTCGCGGGGCGATCAGATCGGCGAGACGCGCATCGTCGGCTTCGCGGATATAATGGCCATTCAGGTTCTCGAGCTTCTTCAAATCGAACCGGCTTGGTGATTTTCCGACGCCGTCCAGGTCGAACCATTCGATCGCCTGCGCGCGGCTGATGATCTCGTCATCGCCATGCCCCCAGCCAAGCCGCAATAGGTAATTGTCGACCGCTTCGGGCAAAAGGCCCATGTCATCACGATAGGCATCGACCGCCAGCGCGCCATGGCGCTTCGATAGCTTGGCGCCGTCCGCGCCATGGATCAGCGGAATGTGCGCGTAGATTGGCTCGGCCCAGCCCATCGCGCGATAGATCGGCAATTGGCGAAAAGCGTTGTTGAGATGGTCGTCGCCGCGAATGACGTGGGTCACGCCCATGTCGTTGTCGTCGACCACCACCGCCAGCATATAGGTCGGCGTGCCGTCCGAGCGCAGCAGGACGAGGTCGTCGATCTCGCTATTCTGGACGGTGACCTCGCCTTGGACGCGGTCGTGGATCGTGGTCGCGCCTTCGGTCGGGGCCTTCAGGCGAATGACGTGCGGGGCTTGCGGGTCGTTGGGCACGCGGTCGCGCCACGGCGAGCGAATCCTGAGCGGCTTCTTCGCCGCTTCCGCCTCGGCACGCATCTGGGCGAGCTCGTCCTGGGTGAGGTAGCAGCGATAGGCCGCTCCCTTTTCGACCATCTCATACGCGACCTCGGCGTGGCGAGCGGCGCGCGAGAATTGATAGATTTCGGGCCCGTCCCATTCTAGGTCGAGCCAGCGCATCCCCGCCAAAATGGCGTCGATTGCGGGCTGCGTCGATCGCGCGCGATCGGTATCCTCGATGCGCAGGAGGAACTTGCCCCCGTGGTGTCGCGCGAACAGCAGATTGAACAACGCGGTGCGCGCGCCGCCGATATGCAGAAAGCCGGTCGGCGAGGGCGCGAACCGGGTGACGACGTTGGTGACGGGTGCGCCGGTTATGGGCGCCCCGGAGTCAGAACTGGCGCTCAACCGCGCATGCTCCCAGGCTGGATGACTGATGGCGACCGTCGCCGCCGCGCGCCCTAGCACGCGGTTCCGGCCGCTTCAAACGCTGGCGGCACGATGCACGCGTGCACGCCTTGCACTCGAACATGGGTTGGAGGCGGAGCGCGATCAACTCCCTTTATGGCTGCCGGTGGCGCTGGGTGGCGGCATCGCCTTGTGGTTCGTGCTCGACGATCCGATGCAATGGACCGCCGCGATGCTCGCGCTGGCCGGCATCGCGCTGGCGGCGACCGCGATCGGGCGAGGCGGGCGCGCCAGCCGCGCGGTGGCGCTCACCGCCGCGCTGGCGGCTATGGGTGTCGGGCTGGCGTGGTGGCGCGCCAGCTATGTCGCGCATCCTGTCCTGGCGCGACCGGCGATCGTCATGCTGACCGCGCGGGTTGAGGGTGTCGAGCCGCTGCCGGCGCGTGAGCTCGTCCGGGTGAGCTTGGCGCCGATCGCGGCGCAGGCTGTCGCCAGTCCGAAACGGCCAGACTGCAGCAAAAAGCGCAGCGCGTCTTATAGCACCGAAGGGCGGCGATGCGACGATCGGCCGAGGGCGCCGCTCCTGCTGCCGCCGCATGTGCGGGTGAACATCGCCAACACGGACGTCCCGGCTGGCCTTGGACCGGGCGCGATCATCAATCTGCAGACGCGGCTGATGCCGCCCAACGAGGCTACGGTGCCAGGCGCCTACGATTTTCGGCAAGTGGCGTGGTTCGCCGGGCTCGGTGCGACGGGCAGGGGAAACGCCCCGGTCAAGGTGCTCGCGCCCGGCACGGAGTCGAACGGCCTGCGCGCGGCGCTGGCGGCGCATATCCAGAGCAAGGTCGAAGGCAGCGCCGGCGGGATCGCAGCCGCGCTGGCGGCGGGAGACGAGGGCGCGATTTCGCTGGAGGATGCGGACGCGATGCGGCGGTCGGGGCTCGCGCATCTGCTCTCGGTCAGTGGCCTGCACATCACCGCCGTAGTCGTCGCGACGATCTGGGCAGTCACGCGGCTGCTCGCCTTGTGGCCATGGCTGGCGCTGCGAGTCCGGATTCCGGTGATCGCTGCTGGCGCGGGCGCGATAGCGGCGATCGGATACACGTTGCTCACAGGCAGCCAGGTCCCGACGGCGCGGTCGTGCATCGCGGCATTGCTGGTATTGACCGCGCTCGCCATCGGGCGCGAGGCGATCACCTTGCGGCTCGTTGCCGCTGGCGCTTTCATCGTCCTGCTGATCTGGCCAGAAGCTCTCGCCGGGCCAAGCTTTCAGCTCAGCTTCGCCGCGGTCGGTTCGCTCATTGCGTTCCACGAGCAACCGCGCGTCAAGCGCCTGTTCGAAAAACGCGATGAGGCTTGGTGGCGTCGAGCCGCGCGCGAAATGGGGTCGCTGCTGCTGACCGGTCTTGTCGTCGAAGCCGCTCTGGCCCCGATCGCGCTCTATCACTTCCACAAGGAAGGGATGTACGGTGTCCTCGCCAATATCTTCGCTATCCCGCTGACCACGTTCGTCATCATGCCGGCCGAAGCGCTGGCATTGGCGGCCGACGCGATCGGGCTGGGTGCGCCGTTCTGGTGGGTGGCGGGAAAGGCGCTCGCGCTGCTGCTGTGGATTGCGCACATTGCCGCCCATGCGCCGGGCTCCGTGGCGATGCTGCCGGGCGTGCCGGCGGGCGCCTTCGGGCTGATGATCCTGGGGTTGCTATGGCTGATGCTGTGGCGCTCGCGAATCCATCTTGCCGGTCTTGCGCCGATGGCGATGGGCGCGGCCTGGGCGCTGGCGATCCCGGCTCCCGATCTGCTGATCTCGGGCGATGGCCAGCATCTCGCGGTGCGCACGCCCGATGGTGGCGTCGCGATCCTGCGCGACAAGGCAGGGGATTATACGCGCGACACGATGACCCAGAATGCCGGGGTGGATGGGGAGGCGTTATTGCTGTCCGATCAGCCCTTCGCCAAATGCACCCCGGACGCGTGCCTCGCTTTTGTCCAATCGGGTGGACGGATATTCCGCGTGCTGGCGACGCGAAGCCTGTACCAATTGCCGTCCGACCAGCTGATCGCCGCGTGCCGCGCGGCGGACATCGTGGTCAGCGACCGGCGATTGCCGTCAGCGTGCCGCCCCACATGGCTCAAGCTCGATGCGCCGTTCCTGCGCCGCACTGGCGGGATGGCGATCAGCCTGACCAGCGAGCGGATCGTCACCGTCCGTACGCCCGGCGATCGCCATCCCTGGGTTATGCGGAGTCCGAGCTCTAATCGTAGCGGCGCAACAGGCCGGCGAGGCGGCCCTGGATCCGCACCTGCTGAGGAGCGTAACGCTGCGGATCGTAGGCGCGATTGGCCGGATCGAGCCGCACCATAGCGCCTTCGCGGCGGAAATATTTGAGCGTCGCTTCGCTTTCCTCGATCAGCGCGACGACGATTTCCCCGTCGCGCGCCACGTCGGTGCGGCGGATCAGCGCGTAATCGCCATCGAGGATGCCGGCCTCGACCATCGAGTCTCCGGCGACTTCCAGCGCATAATGCTCGCCGCTACCAAGCAGGGCGGCGGGGACGGGGAGCATCGACGATCCTTCGAACGCCTCGATCGGCACGCCGGCCGCGATCCGGCCGTGCAGCGGGATCTCGATCACGTCGTTGGCGGGCTCGGGGGTGGGGCGGAAAGTGTTCGGCTTGGGCTGGGCCGCCGCCGGACGCTTGCTGTCGGCCCGCTCGGGCATCTTCAACACCTCGAGCGCGCGGGCCCGATTGGGCAGGCGCCGCAGGAACTGCCGCTCCTCGAGCGCCGAGATCAGGCGATGCACGCCGGACTTCGACTTGAGGTCGAGCGCCTCCTTCATCTCCTCGAACGACGGCGACACGCCGGTTTCGTTCAAGCGATCGTTGATGAAGCAGATCAGCTCATGCTGCTTCTTGGTGAGCATCGACGTTCCTCCGTCCAGAACAGACATGGAACTTTTACGGAACGTCGCGGGTCAAGTCAAGCGAGCGGCAGGATGTCCACGGTATCGCCGATGGCGGCGGGCGGTGCGTGCGGCGGGCGGACGATCAGGCAGGTTGCGCGAGCGAGCGTCGCGAGCATCGAACTGTCCTGCATGCCGGCAGCCGAGACGCGGCCATCGGCCAACGTTCCGCGCAGATAATCCTGGCGATGGTCGTTGGCGGGAAGGGGGGCGGCGAGTTCTGCGCGGAGCGTGCGCGGCAACGGATCGGCCGCGCCGGCCATCGCGGCGATCAGCGGACGCAGGAACAGAGTGGCGGTGACGAAGGCCGATACGGGGTTGCCCGGCAGGCCCATCATTATCGTATCGCCGAGCCGGCCCGCGAGCATCGGCTTGCCCGGCCGGATCGCGATGCGCCAGAAATCGACCGTTCCACCCGCCGCTTCAAGCGCGGGGCGGACGAGATCGTGATCGCCGACCGACGCGCCGCCGGTGGTAACGATGATATCGGCATTAGCGCCAGAGAAGGCGGTGGCGAGTGCGTCGAGACTGTCGGGAACGATCCCGGCCGCGGTCACGTCGACGGGTAGGTCGGTGAGTAGCGCCGCCAGCATGGCGCTATTGCCCTCTGGGAGCGCCAAGGGATCGTCGCTGGCTGTGCCGGGCGCGATAAGCTCATCGCCCGTCGCCAGGATGACGATACGCAGCCGACGATTGACGGTGAGTGCGCCATGCCCACCGGTGGCAGCGAGCGCGATGGCAGCGGGCGTGAGGCGCGTACCGGCACCGATCAGCACCGCGCCGCGATCGAAATCGAGTCCCTTTGGCCGCACACTCGCGCCGCGGCGCGGCGGTCCCTCGCCGGCGAGGGCTAGCGTATCGCCGGCGCGGTCGGCTTCTTCCTGGACGAGCACACTGTCGGCCCCGGCGGGCATCGCCGCGCCGGTGAAGATTCGCACGGCCTCTCCGCGCTCGGTCGCTCCGCCAAAGGCGCGTCCGGCCGCACTCTCGCCGATCACGCGCCAAGGGCCCGGTAAGTCATCGAACCGGATTGCATAGCCGTCCATCGACGACAGATCGGCACCGGGCTGCGCGCGCAGGGCGATGATGGGCTCGGTGGTCCAGCGCCCGGCGGCCGCGGCGAGCGACACGCGTTCGGTTGCGACGCGCGGCGCGATGGCGAACAAGCGGGTCTGGGCGTCGGCGACAGGGAGCAGCGGAGTCATCGCTTACGCCATGCCACAGCGCATGGCTCCTCCGCCAGCGCATCGCCGCGTGACGGACCTCGTCAGCCCGCCGGATGCGGCTTGACGCCCGACCAGGTCCAGGCCTTGATCTTCCAGCCCGCTTTGCCCTTCGACAGCACGAAGGTCATCTCGCCTTCCTCGGCGATCCGCGCGCCTTTTTCCTTGTAGTTATAGACGGTCGGAATGATGACATAGGCCCTGGCACCGTCGATTTCGCGGCGCGTCGGGGGGCCGTATTTGACCGATCCGTCGGATACGCCGGTCGCTTTCGCGTGCTTGTCGTAATCGGCCGCCCATAGCTGCGGCGCCTTAGGGCCAACCCACAGATGCGGCGCGAATTCGTCGATGATCGACACGTCGCCCTGCACGTAAGCGGCATAAGCCGATTTGGTGTCGCCGGTGTTGAAGCCGTCGATGAACTGACGAATCGGCTTGGTCAGTTCGCTATCGGCGGCGGGCGCGGCGGCCGTAACCGGCGCGATCAACAATGCTGCAAGCGGCAGCAGAAACAATTTTTTCATTGGCATCCCCCTCGGAATGCACGCAAGCGTGAGCCTGGAGAGGCGGGCGGTCAACGCACGCCGGACAAGACGCTGTGATCTTCCGGAATAGTCCGGTCGATCACGGAGCCCGCCAGTCCCCTGACTTGCCACCGGTCTTCGACAGCAGACGGATCGAGTCGATCGTCATCGCCTTGTCGATCGCTTTCGCCATGTCGTAGATCGTCAGCAGCGCGACCGAGACGGCGGTCATCGCCTCCATCTCGACCCCGGTGCGGCCGGTGGTGGTGATCGTCGCGGTCGCCGTCACGCCGTCGCTGCTGACCGAAAGGTCGATCGCGGCGCTGGTGATCGGGAGCGGGTGGCAGAGCGGGATCAACTCGCCGGTGCGCTTGGCGGCCATGATGCCGGCGATTCGCGCGGCGGCGAGGACATCGCCTTTGGGCACATCGCCAGCGCCGATCGCGGCTGCTGCATCAGGAGACATCGATATGTGTCCGGTCGCGATTGCGCGCCGCTCGGTTTCCAACTTGCCTGAGACGTCGACCATCCGCGCGGCGCCGGTGTCGTCAAGGTGGGTCAAATTCCCCTCCCGCTTGCGAGCTTCAGGTAAACGATGCCCCGCATCGTTTAGATCAGGCCGGGGGCCTGATCGACCTGAAGCTGGGCTAGGGGAGGGGGTGTCAACCTCGGGCATAATCGAGACATGCCCTCCTCCGACCCCTTCCGCAAGCGGGAGGGGAGATTAGGCCCCCAGCAATTCCTTCGTCGCCGCGGCGATATTCTCCGCGCGCATCAGGCTCTCGCCGACCAGGAAGCAATTGACGCCATGCGCGCGCATCGCGTCGAGATCGGCCCGGCTGGTCAGCCCGCTTTCGGCAACGAAGGTGCACTCGGCCGGCGCCTTGCCGACCAGTTCGTAGGTGCGATCGAAGCTGACCGAGAAATCGCGCAGATCACGATTGTTGACCCCGATCAGCCGCGACTTGAGCTTGAGCGCGCGATCGAACTCCTTTTCATCATGCACTTCGACCAGCACGTCGAGCCCGCAATCGATCGCTGCCGCCTCGATCTCGGCCATGCGGGCATCGTCGAGCGCGGCGACGATGATCAGGATCGCGTCGGCGCCCAGCGCGCGGCTTTCATGCGCTTGCCATGGATCGATCATGAAGTCCTTGCGCAGCAGCGGCAGCGGCACGGTCTCGTGGATCAGTGCGAGATAGGAATCGTCGCCCTGGAAATATTGCTCGTCGGTCAGCACCGACAGGCAGGTGGCACCGCCCTTGAGATAAGCGAGCGCGTGCGCCGGCGGATCGAAGTCCTCGCGAATCACTCCCTTGGACGGGCTCGCTTTCTTGACCTCGGCGATCAACGCCGGGCCGCTCTTCGCCTTCTTGTCGAGCGCCTTTCTGAACCCGCGTGGTGTGTCGCGCCGGCTGATCATCGCTTCCAGACTGGCGAGCGACGTCGTTGCCTTCTTCGCGGCGACTTCGGCGCGCTTGGTTTCGAGAATACGGTCGAGGATATTGGTCATTTATAGGCGATCCAGCAATCGAGCAGCGCGTTGGCAAGGCCCTTGTCGATCGTCTCCGCGGCTTCCTCCGCACCTTCGGTAAGCGTGTCGGCGGCGCCGGCGACGACGAGCGCGGCAGCAGCGTTGATCAGCACGGCATCGCGATAGGCGCCATGCTCACCCAGGAGCAGACGGCGCAGCGCGGCGGCGTTATAGGCGGGGTCGCCGCCATGGATCGCGGCGATCGGATGGCGCGGCAGGCCGGCATCTTCGGGCGTGATATGGCCGGGCAGCGACAGGTGGCCGACACTGACCGCGACGGTCGGGCCCGCGCCCGACACCTCGTCGAGCCCTTCTTCGCCAGAGACGACGAGCGCCGCCTCGGTGCCGAGCTGCTCGAGCGCGTCGGCATAGGTATCGGTGTAATCGGGCCGCGCGATGCCGATCAGCTGGCGGGTGACGTGCGCCGGGTTGGCGAGCGGACCCATCAGGTTGAAGATCGTGCGGCGACCGATCCGGCGGCGGATCGGCGTGATGCGCTTCATCGCGGGGTGATGGTTGGCGGCGAACAGGAAGCAGATGCCGAGATCGTTGAGCGTCGCCTGCGCCAGCGCACCGGCGCGTTCCATGTCGAGCCCCAGCGCCTCCAGCGTATCGGCGGCACCTGCCTTCGAACTCGCGGCACGGTTACCGTGCTTGGCGACGGGTACGCCGCTCGCCGCGACCACCAGGCTGACCGCGGTGGAGACGTTGAGCGTGTGATGGCCATCGCCACCAGTGCCGCAGACGTCGATCGCGTTGGTCGGCGCGTCGATCGGGATCAGCCGCGCACGCAGGGCACGCGCCGCTTCGGCAATCTCGACGCTGGTCTCGCCACGGTCGGTCAGCGCGATCAGGAACTCGGCGATCGCCTCTTCGGACGTCTTGGCATCGAGGATGTCGGCGAACGCCTGGGCGGCGGATTCGTGCGACAGGGGAGTTGAGGGGTCGGGGAGGAGGGCCAAGGTCGTCATATTCCCCTCCCGCTTGCGGGAGGGGTTAGGGGAGGGCGTGTTCGCGAGACGGCCTGGATTACAAGCCCTCCCCCGACCCCTCCCGCAAGCAGGAGGGGAGAAAGTTGTCCCATCCTCACGCCAGCGCCTTCGCCTTCAGCCCGGCAAGCTCGAGGAAATTGGCGAGCAGTTGATGCCCATGTTCGGTGGCGATGCTTTCGGGGTGGAATTGCACCCCATGGATCGGCAGGGTCGTGTGACGGAAGCCCATCACGAAACCGTCATCGGCCCGCGCGTTGACGATCAGCTCGGAGGGAATGTCCTCGACCACCAGCGAATGATAGCGAGTCGCCTGAAACGGCGAGGGCACATTCTTGAACAACCCGGTCCCGTCATGAGTGATTGCCGAGGTCTTGCCGTGCATTAGTCCGCCACGCACGACATGCCCGCCGAAATGCTGGCCGATCGATTGATGGCCGAGGCACACGCCGAGCAGCGGGCGGCCCGCCTCGGCCGCAGCGGCGACCAGGTCCAGGCTGACTCCGGCTTCGTTGGGGGTGCAGGGACCGGGCGAGATCAGGAACGCCTCGGCATTGCTCGCCACGGCGTCGCGCGCGCTCAGCGCGTCGTTGCGCACGACCTGCACGTCCTGGCCGAGTTCCATCAGATAATGGACCAGGTTCCAGGTGAAACTGTCGTAATTGTCGATGACCAAAATCATTGTCGCTCCGCTAGCGCGTTCGCTGCACCGCGACAATCGTCGTTGCGCCCTCGTTTTGCCGCGTTTCGGCCCGCGCAGCGCTGGAATGATACGGGATCGATCCTATCTAGGGCGCGTTGAAGTGCCCAAAGAAAGGTCGCACCGATGATTCGTACCGCGTTTGCCGCTTTGGCCCTACTGACCGTTCCCGTCGGTGCGATGGCTCAGGACAAGACCGATAAGCAGGCCGACACGGGCCAGCCCGTCAAGCGAATCCGGTCGGTGATCGTCGAGCCGGATCAGAAATGCCCGCCTTCCACCGGAGACGAGATCGTCGTGTGTACGACGGTCGACGATCCCTATCGCATTCCCAAGGCGCTGCGCGGTGCCGGGCCGATCCCGCCGGCACGGCAGAGCTGGGTCAATCGCGTCGCGGCCGACGAGCAGACCAGCCGAGAGGCCGCTGGGCTGCCCGATACCTGCTCGCCGGTGGGATCGGGCGGTCAGACCGGTTGCGCGCGATCGGCGGCGCAGGCCTGGGCGGCCGAGCGGCGCGCCAAGGCCAACGGCCAATCGCCCGACCAATAGGTTTATTGCCCGAAGCGGGCGTCCCCCGCCCGGGCGACCGCTTCGCGGGCGGCGGCAAGCAGCGCGCCCGCTTTCGCCTCGCATTCACGCTGTTCGTAAGCCGGGTCGCTGTCGGCGACGATGCCGGCACCCGCCTGGACGTGCATGACGCCGTCCTTGATCACCGCGGTCCTCAGCACGATGCACGAATCCATCGAACCGTCGGGCGAGAAATAGCCGACCCCGCCGGCATAGGCGCCGCGTGCTTCGGGCTCCAGTTCGGCGATGACCTGGCAAGCGCGAACCTTGGGCGCGCCTGATACCGTCCCGGCCGGGAATCCCGCGAACAGCGCGTCGACAGCATCCTTGCTGCCGTCGAGTTCGGCGACCACGTTCGAGACGATGTGCATCACGTGGCTGTACATTTCGATCGTATAGCTATCGGTGACCTTGACGGTCCCCGGTGCGGCGACGCGCCCCGCGTCGTTGCGACCGAGATCGAGCAGCATCAGATGCTCGGCGCGTTCCTTGGGATCGGCGAGCAGCGAGCGGCGGTTTTCCTCATCTTCGGTCGCCGACTTGCCACGCGGGCGTGTCCCGGCGATCGGGCGGATCGTCACTTCGCCGTCGCGCACGCGCACCAGGATCTCGGGACTGGAACCCGACAGCGCGAAGTCGGGCAAATCGAGGAAATAGAGGAACGGAGAAGGGTTCACGCGGCGAAGCGCGCGATAGAGTTCGATCGGCGGCAGCGTGAAGGGAGCGGTGAAACGCTGCGCCAGGACGACCTGAAAGATATCGCCGGCGGTGATATAATCCTTCGCTTTCAACACCATCTCGCGATATGCGCCGTCCGGCAGAGCCGGGGTCAATGCGACGTCGCTCGGGTCGCCACGCGGCGCTGCCGGGACCGGCGCGTTTACCAGCCTGGCGGCCACGCCGTCGATTCGTTCCTCGGCGCGTGCCAGCGCTGCCTCGGGGGTGAGCCCGCTATCGGGCCAGAGTGGCGCAACCAGGAACAATTGATCGGCCAGCCGGTCGAAAATCAACACCGTGGTCGGCCGCACGAAAATCATGTCGGGCAGGCCAAGACCGGGATCGGCTGGACGCGGCAGGTCCTCGACCAGGCCGACCGTCTCGTAGCCGAAATAGCCGACCAGGCAGGCCAATGCGCGCGGCAGTTCGGGCGGAACGTCGTCCATCCGGCACGAGGCGACAAGCGAACGGAACGCGGCCAGCGTGGGCTCCGCGCAAGGCTCGAACGCGGTGCGATCGGTCAGCCAATGGCGATTGATCGCCGCGCGCTTGCCGTCCGCGCGGAACACCAGATCGGGCGCGAGGCCCAACAGGCTGTGACGCCCGCGTATCGCGCCGCCCTCGACCGATTCGAGCAGGAAGTCGCCGCGGCCGGGCTCGATCAGCTTCAGCGCCGCGGCAACCGGCGTTTCGGTATCCGCGACCTGACGCCGCCAGACCAGGGCGGGGCGCCCAGCCGCGAGCGCGGTCAGTGCGGCGTCGGCTCCTTCGACCATCGCGTTATTGCGGCTGGTCGCTGCCGTCGCTGCCCTGACCGAGCAGATCGCGGCGCAACGCGGCGATTGCGGCGTCGTTCTTCTTCACGCCGACCTTGTTGCGCACCGCGCTGGCGAATTGCTGGCGATATTCGTCGCCCATGCTCGCGCCCAGATCGCCGCGCATCTTGTCGACCAATTGCGCATTGCCAGCCGCATTGCCCTTATCGACTGAATCGACGACGATGACGAACCAGCCGCCCTTATAGGGTGCCTCGACCAGCGACGCGCTGCCCTTGGGCTTGCTGAACAGTAGAACGAGCGGGGCGGGCGGCTGCTTGGTCGCGAACAACTGGGCGCGATTGGCGGACATTGGCTTGGTCGCATCTAGCTTGATGCCCGATTCGGCCATCGCCTGCGCCAGCGGCACGCCCTTGTTGACCTTTCCGGTGATCGCGTTCGCGACGTCGCGCGCGGCCTTGACCTGGCGGTCGATGACGACGTCCTTCTTCACCTGGTCGGCGATCGTCGCGAAGGGCTGTGCCGCCGCCGGAATGACCTTGTCGAGCTTGGCGACGGCGAAGCTGCCGTCCTGGCCGTACGGCACCAACTGGGGATCGTCGTCGGTCTCGGACTGGAAGGCGAGCTGATAGAGCGTCGTCTGGTTGGGATCGGGCTTGACCGGGGTCGCCGCGGTCGGATCGGTGCCGTTGGCGGTCAGCGGCGCCGTCGCCTGGACCGTCAGGTTGAGCTTGGCCGCGATCTGGTCGAGCGTCTGGCGATTGGTGATCGCATCCTCGATCTGATCGCGCAGGGTCTGCGCGATGGCCGCAAGTTTCTGATCGGTGAGTTCCTTGACCAGTTCAGGCTTGGCCTGGTCGAGCGTCTTGCCGGCGACCTTGGTGATCTTGTCGAGATGCGCGACCACCCAGCCGAGCGGCGTCTTGACCGGACCGATTACCGCACCTTGCGCGGCGCCGAACAGCTGGTCGGCCAAGGCCGGCGACGCCTGGCCGGCATAGGTCGTCTTGTTGACGTCGTTGATCACAGCCGCCTCGAGCCCCAGCGCCTTGGCGGCGGCCTCGATCGGCGTGCCGTTGCGCACTTTCGTGGCGAGATCGGCGGCAGCCTTCTGGTCCTGCAACACGACTTGCTTCAGCGAACGGTTCTCGCCCGCGTCGAACTTCGTCTTTTGCGCCTGATAGGCCTTGGCGATCTCGTCGTCGGCGGGGGTGGCGCGCTTCTTGAGTTCGTCGAGCGTGATCAGCGCGTAGCGGGCCGAGCGGCGTTCGGGGATCGTATAGCGCGCGAGGTTGCGCGTGTAATAAGCGTTTGCCTCGGCGTCCGTAACCGGGGCGCCGGCGGGCATCTTCTTGGTATCGACGAAGGCCACGGTCCCGCTGCGCTTCTCGAGCAGCATGGATGCGTAAAACGTCGCCACGCCGGACGGACCCTTGAGCTTGTCGGTCGCGTTCGCCGCGATCGGACCGAGCATCAACTGGGTCATCAGGTCGCGACCCATTTGCTCGTGAAATTGCTGGTCGTTGGACTTCAGCATCGCCAGCAAGCGGTTGTAATTGTCCTTGTCGAACTTGCCGTCCAGCCCGCGGACGCCGGGAATGTTCGCGATCTGGTTGTCGATCAACGACTTGCCGACGCGGATACCCTGGCTGTTGCCGAACTGTTCCATCGCCATCGAGGTCAGCCGGCTCTCGAACGGACCGTCGAACCCGCCACGGCTGATGAATTCCGCCATGGTGAGCTGCGGCGCCTGGTTGCGATACATGTTGAGCATGCCATCGGTGGCATTGCGCAGATCGGTCACCGAAATGGTGTCGTTGCCGACGGTCGCGGCGGTCGCCGCACTTTGCCCGCCCAGCGCGTTCGACCGCAGACCGGTGACGTCGCCCAGCCCGAACGCCACGCCGATCAGGCCGACGACGATCAGCGTGACGAGCGCGCCGATGCGCGAAAAGATGATCTTGCGAAAGAAAGTGAGCATGGGGCCCGATCGTTGGTCCTGAAAACGAGCCGACGCTTTAGGGTCCGTACTCAATTACGGCAAGGTCGAGACAGAGTCGGTTTTGGCGTCCGGCGAGGAGCGCGGCCGGGCAACGAGCAAGGCGCTTGCGCACACTCTCACGACCGCTATCGGGGACGGAGAAAAAAGGGAGGACACATGGCACGGCGCAAGCTGATCGCGGGCAATTGGAAAATGAACGGTAGCCTGGCGGCGCTCGCCGAGCTCGACGGCATTGCCGCCGCGGCCGCAGCGGCGCCGGGAGTGGATGTTGCGGTTGCCGTCCCGGCGACGCTGATCGCGCCGGCGCATGCGCGCGTGCCTTCCTTCGCGATCGGGGCGGAGGATGTGCACGAGGCGGACAGCGGCGCGCATACCGGCTGCATTTCGGCGCCGATGGTCAAGGAAGCCGGCGCCGTCTTCACCATCGTCGGCCATTCCGAACGCCGTGGCGACCAGCACGAGACCAGCCACGATGCCTATCTGAAATCGGCCGCAGCGCACCGTCACGGGCTGGGCGTCATCCTGTGCGTCGGCGAGACTGAGGCCGAACGAGATGCGGGGCGCGCCGAGCGCGTGGTCCAGGCGCAGATCGAAAAATCCTTGCCCGACGATGCCCATGCCGACTGGCTGACCCTTGCCTATGAACCGCGCTGGGCGATCGGTACCGGCCGCACTCCGACGATGGAGGACATTGCGGCGATGCACGCGATCGCGCGGGCCAAGCTGCGCCAGATGATCGGCGAGACCGCGATCGACATGCGGATCCTCTACGGCGGATCGGTGACCGGAACGAATGCCGGCGAGATTCTCGCGCTCGACGATGTCGATGGCGCACTGGTCGGGGGCGCCAGCCTGACCGCGGACAAGTTCGTGCCGATCATCGAGGCCGCCAAGGCGCTGTCGGCATGACCGACGCGCCGCGTCGTTACGGCCATTGACGCGATACGCTCCGCCACCGCCTGATCGCGGTCGCTTTGCATTGTAATCTGAACTAGCCTGGGGGTCTTCTTCTTCAAGGAGTCGCGCGATGGATATTCTCGGACAGCTTTTGCAGCAGGCGACGGGCGCAACCGGGAGCGATACCGGCGCCGCACCGCAAGTCGATGTCGGCGCGCTCGCGCAGCAATTCGGACTGACGCCCGATCAGGCCAATGCCGCGGTCGGCGCGCTGTTGCCGGCGGTGCTCGGCGGCTTCAAGAAGGTCGAGCAGGGCGGAGGGCTTGGGTCTGTCGCCGACATTGCGGGCGCGACCAGTTCGCCGGTCACCGATACCGATGCCGGCAATGCCGTGCTCGGCCAGATTTTCGGATCGAAGGACGTCAGCCGCTCGGTCGCGACTGCCGCCTCGGCGCAAACCGGGATCAGCGACACGATCATGAAGGCGATGTTGCCGGTCGTCGCCGGGCTGGTCGCGCAACAAGTGTCGAAGAAGATGGGCGGCGGCATGATGGGCGGGATTGCCGCGAGCGTCCTCACGTCGATGATAGCGGGCGGCGGCGCGAGTGCGGCGCCTGCCGTCCCGGCAGCGCCCGCTGCGGCGCCCGCTGGCGGCATCTTCGGCAGCCTGGCATCGATGCTCGACGCTAATCACGACGGCAATCCGCTCGACGATATCCTGGGCATGGTGCGCGGCAGCGGCCGGCCGGCCTGAGCGCTGCCTTGCTTCACGCCTCCCCGGCCTTCGCCGGGGAAGCGTAAAACAGATTCAACCCGCGTAGCGTTTCTTCAGCATTGCCCAGGCGGCGCGCACGCCCAGGGCATCGCCGCCCTTGGGCCGCGCCGGCTTGGCGGTCGGACGCCAGGCGAAGGTATCGAGATGCGCCCAGGGCACGCCCTCGGGCGCAAAACGGCGCAGGAACAAGGCGGCGGTGACCGCGCCGGCATAGCCATTGTCGGGCGCGTTGACCAAATCGGCGATGTCCGACTTGAGGTAATCGTCATAGCCGTCCCATAACGGCAGCCGCCACAACGGGTCGTGGACCGCCGTGCCGGCCTCGATCAAGTCGGAGGCCAGCGTCTCGTCGCTGATGAAAGTCGCAGGCAGATCGGGGCCGAGCGCGACCCGCGCCGCGCCGGTCAGTGTCGCATAATCGATCACCAGTTCGGGCTTCGCCCCAGCGGCGCCTTCGCCCGCCTTGGTCAGCGCGTCGCCCAGCACCAACCGCCCTTCGGCGTCGGTGTTGGTATTCTCGACGGTCAGTCCCTTGCGTGTCTTGAGCACGTCGCCTGGACGGAAAGCGTCCGCCGAAATAGCATTCTCGACCGCGGGGATCAGCACATGCAGCCGGATCGGCAAACGCGCGCCCATGATCAGATTGGCCAAAGCCAGCGCGTGCGCGGCACCGCCCATATCCTTCTTCATCAACCGCATGCCGCTCGCCGGCTTGATATCGAGCCCTCCCGAATCGAAGCAAACGCCCTTGCCCAGCACGGCGACGCGCGGATGTTTGGGGTTGCCCCATTCGATCTCGATCAAGCGCGGCGCGCGATGCTTGGCGGCGGCGCGACCCACGGCCTCGATCATCGGATAGCCCGTCGTCAGCGCGTCGCCGCGCGTGACCGTCAGCGTCGCATCGAACGTCTTGGCGAGCTTTGCCGCCTCGGCCTCGAGTTCGGCTGGGCCCATGTCGGACGAGCCGAGATTGACCAGGTCGCGGACCAAGGCCGTCGCCTGCGCCAGTCTGACGGTCTCGTCGATGGTCGCGGGATCGCTGGTCAGCAGGACACGCGGCCCGCTGTCCTTATCGGGCTTGGTATATTTGTCGAAACGGTGCTGAGCGAGGAGCCAGCCAAGACCCGCTGCGCCCAGATCGCCGTTCTTCAGCCGATACGTGCCTTCGGGCAGAAAATCGGGCTGCGAGGCGAGACGCCATGGCGAGGCTGCCGCTTCGTCGCAGACATGCAATACCGACCAATCCTCAGCGCCTTCGCCAGGCAGGATCGCCTTGTTGCCCGCCTTGCCGGATACGCGGGCGGCGGTCAGCATCGCCCGCACGCGCGGCGGTTGCGCGGTCAACCAATCGGCAAATCCGTCGGGATGGATGACCTCGATCGTGCGGGCGGACTGGCCGCGATCGGGCTGGAGCAGGGCGGCGAAGTCGGTCATGCGGCAGTCTCGTCAGTAAAGCGGATCGTCTGGTCGAGAGCGCAGGTCATTCGGCCGGCATCACGATGAATTGTTCATAGCGGCCGGCGCCGTCGGGCTCGGCATAGGTGACGACAGCCAGCTTGGTGCCGTTCGGGTAGGTGACGGTGTAGTTGCGGTTGACGAACCCGCCGCGCAGCCGTGCGGGCCGTTTCAGGGTGAACGACGCCGGATCACCGAGCTTGCCCAGACTGTCGCGATAGTCGCCGATCGCGGTAGCGTCGAAATAATAATTGGCGTCCTCGGTCATCGTCGCGCGGTCGAGTTTGCCCGTACGCAACTGATCGAAGATCGCGCGCGCCTGCGCGGTCTTTGCCGTTTCGGCATCGCCGGTGGCGGCAGGTTCGGCGGCAGGCGGGAGGATCAGTTCGGAAATCTGGCTCGCGATGCCGGTAAAAGCATCGGAAAAGTCCGAATTGACCAGCACCACGACCGCGGCCTTGTCGTCGGGATAGACGACATTCTCGGACAGGAAGCCGACCGCTTCGCCGGTATGTTCGACGTAACGGTGTCCCTTTGCGGTACCGGTGAAGACTCCCAGGCCATAATTGGTCGACTTGCCGTTGGTCAGCAGGATCGGAGTCTCCTGCACCTGCCAGTCGTCGGCCGGCATCACACTGCGGTTTAATCGCGCGATGTCCCATTTGGCGAGGTCGCTCGCCGACATGGCGAGTTCCCCCGCCGCGAACAGCCAGCCGCGCGCCGCCGGCTTCTCGACTCGCACCGGGCCGAGCGCGTAGCGATGATAGCCTTGCGGGAAACCTTTGCCGACCGCCAGATCCTGATCGATCACTTTCATCCCCAGCGGCTTGAACACCTTGTCCTGCAGATAGGCGAGCAACGGCTTGCCCGCCGCTTTCTCGACGATCATTCCCGCGACGACATAGCCGGTGTTCGAATATTGCCATTGCGTGCCGGGCGCGAAATCGAGCGGCTTCTTCGCCCAGCGGTCGACGATCTGCTGCGGCGTGACCGGCTTTTCCATCGCCGCGAAGCTGTAATCCTGCGGCCAATAATCCTGCAGGCCCGATGTGTGGCTGAGCAGTTGGCGGATGGTGATCTTGTCGCCGTCGGTAATGCCGGGCACCCATTTGGCGACCGTGTCGTCGAGGCTGAGCTTGCCTTCATCCTCCAGCATCAGGATCGCGGCGGCGGTGAATTGCTTGGAGACCGAGGCGATCTGATAGGGCGCGTCGCTGCGTGGCGTCACGATCGTCTCGGACTGTTTGCCGTAAGCCTTGGCGAACACGATCTTGCCGTCGCGCACGATAGCGATCGATGCAGAGGGCACGCCGTTGCGCGCCAGGGTATCGGTGACGATCGTATCGACCTTGGCGGTTTCGGCCGGAGTCAGATTCTGCGCAAGCGCGGGGCCGGCGACGAGAAGCAGGGCAAGCGGCAGAAAGCGCATGGGCGGGGTTGCTCCGAAAGAATGGTCCGCTCGCTATAAGCCGCCATTCGCCGCGCGCAATCAGCGGGGCGGCGGTGCCCCAGGCATGAGCGCCAGGCGCGGGACGTATCGCCAGGTTTCGGCGCGGAGCGTGTGCATCGGGCCGCCGCCGAGCGACACAGGCGGCGGAGCGCCGGGCGACCGCGCGGGGAGCATCAGCAGATAGCGTCCCGGCGTTCCGTCGAGGTTGCGATACCAGGTCGCGCCCTGCAATGGTCGCGCGGCAATGGCAGCCTCGAATGCGGCTTTGTCGTCCGCGGTGATCGCATAGACATGAAGATATGTTCCCGGCCGCCGCTGTTCGAGCGGCGTCGCGCGGCTCGCCTCGCGCCACAATTCCCAACCTTCATCGCCGATCGCCGAAACATAGGGTCCGGCATTGGCCCGGAAGTCGGCGCCATCGCCCTTGGGATCGGGGCGGGCCGCAAGGCCATCGGGTGTCGTCCCGAACGTCCCGTCGACAAAGGCGCCCGCGCGATCGCCGTTCGTCACATACCAGGCGAACCAGGCGAGCTTGTCGGCATGTTGCGCGTGCCAGCGAAGATGCTGACGATAGCCTGCTTCGAAGGCGGCGCGGTCCTTCACAGTGTAAGCATAGAGATGCGCAGTCCCGCCCGATTGCGCGGTCGCGACGGCGGGAACGACGATCGGCAGACAGGCGAGCAACATTCGGACGAGCATTGGATTTCTCCTTCGCTCGCACTGTAGACTTGCGCTATGAATTCCGTAATTCGAAAGCCAGGAGACTATCGTTAGGTAAGACAGAATGTTCGAGGGTGCCGATTTGCGGAGGGCGGCAATCTTCCACGCGGTCGCGCGTGCCGGCGGGATCGCCGCGGCGGCACGGGCGATCGGCAAATCCGCGCCAGCCGTCCATGCCGACCTTCGCCGGTTCGAGCGTGACGTCGGCGTGACCTTGATGGAGCGATCCGGCCGGTCGCTTCGACTGACTCCGCAAGGTCGGGTATTGTTCGACACGATCGGACGCGCGCTCGACGAGATCGACCGGGTGCGCGTCTATCTCAATCGCGACGACGGGTTCGTCACGCCGCTCAGGATCGGTGCCGTGACCGGATTCGGCCGTTACCGCCTGGCGCCGGTCCTCTTCTCAAAAATGCCGGGTGACCGGCCGATCCTGTTTCGCACCGGATCGCATGACGATCTGCTCGCGGCGTTGTTGGCGGGAGAAATCGATCTGGCCGTCACGTATCGCGCGGTGACCGCGGTACCGGTCGAATCGATCGAGTTGGCCGGCGAGGAAGCGGTGCTGGTGGGCGCGGTCGGCGATGTCGGCAGTCTCGACGCGGTCGAGCGGCTGCGTTTCGTCACTTATGACGAATATGATTATGTGTTCGGTCATTGGTTCGACCGCGTGTTCGGCCGCCAGCCCGCATCGCTGATCCGTCACGACCATTGCACGGAACTGGAAGAAGCCCTGATCAGCGTGCGCGCCGGGCGGGGAGCGACGATCGCACCGCTCGACGCCAGTCTGGCGGCCGGGCTAGAGCCGGCGAAGGCGGGACGGGCGGCCAACGCGCTTTACCTCTGCGGAATTGGAGGAGCGCTCGCTTCGCCCGAAGCGGCGCTGATCCGCGACTTGCTCGCCTAACGACGCTTCTTGCGCCTGACCGGTTCTTGCGCGCGGGCCGGCGGTGCCGGCGGTCGCAGCACGATGCCTTCGACCGGCGCACAGCGCGCCATCACCGTGCCGATCATCGCAAGCAAGCGCGCTCGCGCATTGCCGAGGCCGATCGGATCGGCGCCCCGATCCTGGGTCTCGAGATTCACATAGGGCAGGCCGCGGAACGAGGCGTAATTGGACAGCGACCCGTCGCTGGTCACGACATGCTCGAACATGATGTTCATGTCGGCATCGGACAGCGCCCTTGCGCAGAAGCCGCTCGCCGGGCTGCGGTCGCCGAGATAGGAGACGATCGCCACGCTGTCGGTGTCGTCATAGGGCCAGGCCGCGCGGATCGACGGTCGTGGCGAATAAAGATCGCTGCAGAGCAGGACCGAAATCTCCCCTTTGCCGGTATAGCCGGCATTGGGCGGCGTGCAGGTCGATTCCGAAGCGCTATATCCGGGCTCGTTGGTGTGCAGCGCGACGATCAGACGTGGCGGAGCGCCCAGATCCGCCAGGATCGTCGCTGCGTAATTGGGTGTATCGTCGCGAAAATTGCGATTGGGGTCGATCGACCGGCCATAAGCGACGTCGGGGTTCATCCGACTGTCCGGCCCATCGATCGAGCGCGCTTCCTCGATCGCGATCACCACGCCGCCATAGGAGCGTACCGCGAACACCGCCGCCTGGAACGCGGCATTCTCATTGTCGTGCGGCACGAACCATAACGGACCGCCGGGATGGCGCAGGTTGACGATGCGATAGAGGCGCCAGAAGGCGCGATCTTCGCGAAATTCGATGCGATTGACCGACAATCCGTCCCAGATCGCGGGATTGGCGAGCCGGGTGAAATCGTCGGTCGCCATCACCATCGGATCGACCGGCGTGACGATCTTCTGCAGCGGTGCGGACACAATTTGCGCCGATGCTGCGGGCGCGATCAGCGCCACGACCAGCCCCAACAGGATCGCCCACATCTTCATGACGCCACTCTGTTAGGTGGCGCGCGGCGTCTGGCAATAGTGCTGTCCGAGATCGGGACAGATCAGGTGGGGACACCGAACAAATCGTGCTCGTCGGCGTCCTCGATCAGCACCGGCGTGATGTCCCCGACCGCCAGATGCCCGGCATCGCGCAGGAAAACCTCGCCATCGATCTCGGGCGCATCGGCCTGGCTACGCCCGGTGGCGCCACCGTCCTCGTCAACCGCGTCGATGATCACCGGCAAAGTACGGCCGACCTTGGCGGCGAGCTTGGCCGCGCTGATCGCCGCGGTCTTTTCCATGATCCGGGCGTAGCGCTCTTCCTTGAGCTCTTCAGGCACGTGGTTGGGCAGGGTATTCGCCGCCGCGCCTTCGACCGGCTCGAAGCGGAACGCACCGACGCGGTCGAGTTGCGCCTCGTCGAGCCAGTCGAGCAGATATTCGAAATCTTCCTCGGTCTCGCCGGGGAAACCGACCACGAAGGTCGAGCGGATCGCGATGTCCGGCGCGATCGTACGCCACGACTTGATGCGTTCGAGCACCTTCGCCTCGTTGGCCGGTCGGCGCATCAGCTTGAGGACGTTGCGGCTGGCATGCTGGAATGGGATGTCGAGATAGGGGAGCACCAGCCCCTCGGCCATCAGCGGGATGACCTGATCGACATGCGGATAGGGGTAGACATAGTGGAGCCGCACCCAGGGCGCGATCTTGCCGAGCTCGCGCGCCAGGTCGGTCATGTGGGCGCGGACTTCGTTGCCGTGCCACATCCGCGGGAAATGCTTGATGTCGACGCCATAGGCCGACGTATCCTGGCTGATGACCAGCAGTTCCTTGGTCCCCGCCTCGACCAGTTTCTCCGCCTCGCGCAGGATCGCGTCGGGACGGCGGCTGACCAGGTCGCCGCGCAACGACGGAATGATGCAGAACGAGCAGCGGTGGTTGCAGCCCTCTGAAATCTTCAGATAGCTGTAATGGCGCGGGGTCAGCTTGAGCCCACTTTCGGGCACCAGGTTGAGAAAGGCATTGGGCGGCATCGGCGCCGCGTCATGCACCGCGCCCACGACCTGCTCATATTCGTGCGCGCCGGTGATCGCGAGCACGGCGGGGAAGCGGTCGCGGATGACCTCGGCTTCCTTGCCCATGCAGCCGGTGACGATGACGCGGCCATTCTCGGCGATCGCCTCGCCGATCGCCTCGAGGCTTTCCTCCTTGGCGGAATCGAGGAAGCCGCACGTGTTGACCAGCACGACATCCGCGCCGGCATAATCGGGCGACAGCTGATAGCCGTCAGACCGCAGTTTGGTCAGGATACGCTCGCTGTCGACCAGGTTCTTGGGACAGCCGAGCGAGACCATGCCCACACGGGGCGGGGAGGGGAGAGTAGTAGCCATTGGAAGGCGGCGGACATAGGCGAAGCCTGGAGAATTTACTAGAGGAACCACTACGCTTCCCCGGCGAAGGCCGGGGCCCAGCATCGGATACCTCTGGGAATGCAGACACCGTCCTATGTTTATATCATGGCCAGTCAGCGCAATGGCACCATCTATCTCGGATCGACGGATAATCTCGTTCGTCGCGCCTTCGAGCATCGTAATGGGCTGATCGATGGCTTTACCAAGCGATACAGTTGCAAGATGCTGGTCTGGTACGAGGAACATCCCGAATTGGCGTCCGCCCGCTTACGCGAACGGCAGATGAAAGAATGGAAGCGAGCATGGAAATTGCGCGAGATCGAGGGTTCGAATCCGGAGTGGGAGGATCTGTTTGATCGGATCGCGCAACCATGAGTGACGTCGCAGCTGGGCCCCGGCCTTCGCCGGGGATGTGTGAGCGGCTCGTGCCTCACCCGGATTTTTCAGCGCCGCGGATTGTGATTTCAGTAGAAGCCGCAAGGACGGCCGAAGGTGACTTTCTGCTACATTACGTCGTCGCCGGCGAAACCGATCGGATCAGAATTCCCGAACCAGTTAGCTACGCGTCTCGCCATGAGAATTTATGGCAGCATACCTGCTTCGAAGCTTTTGTCGCTGTTGGCGATGACGGACGCTATTTTGAGTTCAATCTGGCGCCATCGACCGGATGGGATGCCTACTATTTCCGGCGGTACCGCGATCGCGACATGCAGCTGTCGTTTCCTCCACCTCATTTCGACGTTGAACGAGCGAATGGTCGTCTCGAAGTAACGACCGTGCTCGATGTCACGGAAACGCCCGAACTCGTCGAAAGTGCGGATTGGCGGCTCGGCCTGACCGCCGTGATCGAAGCGGTTGACGGCTCGAAAAGCTTCTGGGCACTCCAACACCCGGCCGGACCGCCCGATTTCCACAACGCGGATTGCTTCATCGCGCACTTGTCTGCGCCCGATCGGGCTTGACCCCTCACGCTTCCCCGGCGAAGGCCGGGGCCCAGTCACGAATGGGCCGAGGCTGGGCCCCGGCCTGCGCCGGGGAGGCGCAGAGTGAGAGCGGTGTATCGTGAAATTCGGAATCGACCGGCTCCTCGCCGAGCCTGAGCTCAGGAAACCGCTCGAGGGCAAGCGGGTCGCCTTACTCGCGCACCCCGCCTCCGTCACCGCGGACCTCACGCATTCGATCGACGCCTTGGTCGCGACAGGGCTCAACGTCTCCGCCGTCTTCGGGCCGCAGCACGGCGTGCGCGGCGACCTGCAGGACAATATGATGGAGTCGCCCGACTTCACCGACCCGACCTACGGCATGCCGGTGTTCAGCCTGTACGGCGAGGTCCGCCGACCGACTGGGCAATCGATGGGCACGTTCGACACGATCCTGATCGATCTCCAGGACGTGGGGTGCCGAATCTACACGTTCGTGACCACGTTGCTCTACGTGCTCGAGGCAGCGGCCGAGCATGGCAAGTCGGTGTGGGTGTTGGATCGTCCCAATCCGGCCGGGCGGCCGATCGAGGGGCTGACTCTGCGTCCCGGTTGGGAAAGCTTTGTCGGCGCGGGGCCGATGCCGATGCGGCACGGCATGACGCTGGGCGAGATGGGGCATTGGTTCATCGATCATTACAAGCTCGACGTCGACTATCGCGTGATCGCGATGGAGGGCTGGCAACCCGATGCGGCGCCCGGCTTCGGCTGGCCGCCCGAACGCCCCTGGATCAATCCCAGCCCTAATGCCGCCAACGTCAATATGGCGCGCGCTTATGCCGGCACGGTGATGCTCGAAGGCACGAATTTGAGCGAAGGGCGAGGGACGACGCGCCCGCTCGAACTGTTCGGAGCCCCCGATATCGACGCGCGCGCGGTCGTCGCCGAAATGCGCCGGATCGCGCCGCAATGGCTGACGGGCTGCACGCTCCGCGATCTCTGGTTCCAACCGACTTTCCACAAACATGTCGGGCGGTTGTGCAATGGCGTTTTCATTCATGCCGAGGGTGCCGCTTACGACCATGACGCGTTCCGCCCGTGGCGGGTTCAGGCGCTGGCGTTCAAGGCGATCCGCGCGCTCTTCGGCGATTATGATTTGTGGCGCGATTTCGCGTATGAATATGTCTTCGACAAATTGGCGATCGACGTCATCAACGGCGGCCCGGATTTGCGCGAGTGGGTGGATGACGCGGAGGCGCTGCCGGGCGACCTCGATGCGCTGACTGTTCCCGATGAGGCGGTTTGGGCAGAGGCGCGTCGACCGCATTTGCTCTATTGACCGCCGAATAGGCCGAAAACGACGCGAAAACGGCATTCTATCGCGAGTCGCTCCCCTTTGATCCCAAAACGGATGCATCGCGTCATCAGCATGACATGGTTTGTGGATAACCGAATCGCGGGATCGGGGTCGCACCTATGGAATCAGATATTCGTTTTTATGCCCGCCGGGTTGCCCAGGAGCGCATCGCGGCGAAGAACGCGGTGACGGCAGAGGCGCGCGCACGGCGTCTCGAACTTGCCGAGAAGTTTCAGCAGAAACTCACGCAGCTCGAAGCGTGCTAAAGCTCGACTTCTTCTAGGATTCGACCCTCACCGCTTTCGCGTCAGTTCGCGCATCGCGTCATCGAGACCGGCGAGCGTCAGCGGATACATCCGGTCGTTCATCAGCTCGCGGACGATCTTGATCGATTGCGAATAGCCCCATTGCTCTTCCTTGATCGGATTGAGCCAAACCGCGGCGGGGTAAGTGGTCGTCATCCGGTGCAGCCACACCGCACCCGATTCCTCGTTGAAATGTTCGACCGAGCCGCCGGGATGGGTGATCTCGTATGGGCTCATCGATCCGTCGCCGACGATCACCAATTTATAATCGTGGCCGAATTTGTGCAGCACGTCCCAGGTCGGCGTGCGCTCGGTGAAGCGGCGGCGATTGTCCTTCCACACCCCTTCATACGGGCAGTTGTGAAAGTAGAAGAACTCCATGTTCTTGAACTCTGACGTCGCCGCCGAGAACAATTCCTCGCAGAGCTTGACCCAGGGATCCATCGATCCGCCGACGTCGAGGAACAGCAGCAATTTGACCGCATTGTGCCGCTCGGGGCGCATATGGATGTCGAGCCAGCCCTGACGCGCCGTGCCCTCGATCGTCGCATCGAGATCGAGCTCGTCGGCCGAGCCCTCGCGCGCGAAGCGGCGCAGGCGGCGGAGCGCGATCTTGATATTGCGCGTGCCCAGTTCGCGCGTGCTGTCGAGATTCTTGAACTCGCGCTGGTCCCACACCTTGATCGCGCGGCCGTGCTTGGACTCGCCGCCGATCCGCACGCCCTCGGGATTATAGCCTGAATTGCCATAGGGGCTGGTGCCGCCGGTGCCGATCCACTTGTTGCCGCCCTGATGGCGCTTTTCCTGTTCCTCCAGACGCTTCTTGAGCGTCTCCATGATCTCGTCCCACGAGCCGAGCGACTTGATCCGCTCCATCTCTTCGGGGGAGAGATATTTCTCCGCGATCGCCTTCAGCCAGTCCGCGGGAATCTCCGCGGGCTGCGTGCCATAAGTCGTGGCGATCCCCTTGAAGACCTTGGCGAACACCTGATCGAACCGATCGAGCAGGCCTTCGTCCTTCACATAGACCGCGCGGCTGAGATAATAGAAATCCTCCGGCGTGCGATCGATCACGTTCTTGTCGAGCGCTTCGAGCAGGATGAGATGCTCCTTCATGCTCGCCGGAATGCCGGCGGCGCGAAGCTCGTCGAGAAAGTTCAGAAACATGGGTATGGTCTTACGCACCCGCGGGGCGGTACTCAATAGCAGCACGGCGGCGGTCAGATTTCAGCGATAGGCGTCGATCAGCGCGCCGACATAATCCGGGTCGCGGCCGGTCAATTCCGGCGCCGCTTTCACTTTCTCACCGTCCGTCGCGACGGGATAGATGAAGCCGTAGAGAGGGAAGGCGGTCGATCCCAGCCCCTCGGCGTCGCGATACCAGACGCGGACCTCGCTCCAGTCATTGTCGGGGCTGACATCGGTCAGCGTGACGTCTTGCTCGGCATGACCGCGCTCGCCGTTCATCCGCGACCAATTGGCGTGGGTGACCATCGCCACCCGGCTGTCGACCACGCGGCTGATCACCGCGACATGACCGAGCGGCAGGCGCGCGGTCTTGCGGAAGACGACGACCGCTCCAGCGCGCGGGGTCTGGCCGCGGCGATATCGACCCTCGGCTTGATCCCACCAGGTCCAGGCGTCGCCATAGATCTGGATGCCGGATGCCGCTCGTGCGAACGGCACGCACTGTCCGACATAGTCGAGCAATGTTCCGGCGCGCGCTGGGGCGGCTATTCCCGCCAACAGGGCAAGAGCAACCGCCAGCACGCGGAGATGGGGGGGGTATCTCCTCATGCCCCACCGCCATAGGGACGATAGCCTGACCGGATGGTTGGCGGACGGGGTTAATTGGGCGGTGACCGTGTTTTCGGCGTGCCGTCCTCGCCATGGATCAGCGACACCATCACGACAGAGATGATCATAAGGAGATACCAGGAACCGAGCTTGGCCGGACTCACCATCGCCCAGCCATGACGCTGGTTCGGATAGGACCAAGCGTGGGCGAAGGTACTGATGTTCTCGGCGAACCAGATGAACAGGGCGACCAAAAAGTAACCGAGCAGCACCGGCATCCAGCGTTCGCGACGGAACGGGGTGAAATAGAAGCGCGAGCGCCAGAACATCAGGACGATCACCGCGAACAGCAGCCAGCGGATGTCGGGAAGCCAGTGATGGGAGAAGAAATTGACGTAGATCGCGACGGCAAGCGCGATCAGCGCGCGCCGCGACGGCCAGTGATCGAAATGGATCCCGAAGATGCGCCAGATACGCGCGATATAGCTGCCGACCGCGGCGTACATGAATCCGGAATAGAGCGGCACCAGCCCGATATGGAGCACGCCGCCGGGCGGATAATTCCACGAGCCAGCCTGGGTCTTGAACTGTTCCATGATCGTGCCGGTGACATGGAAGGCCAGGATGACCCGGGCCTCTTCCCAATTCTCCAGCCGGAAAGCGAGCATGCCGATCTGAATCGCGATCGCCGCCAGCGTCACGAAGTCGTTGCGCGCGAGCGGCGCGTTATCGGGGTAGAGGAGGTGGGCTCCGAGCAGCAGCGCGAGCATCAATGCGCCGAACAGGCACGCCCAGCCTTGCTTGAACCCGAACAGCAGGAATTCGTAGACCCACGACTTCCACCCACTACTTGGCTGCGCTGCCTCGAGCTGCGCGCGGACACGGGCGAAGCGCGTGGCACCGCGCGGCGAGGGGGTGTCGGTCATCACTACGTCATGCCAGCGTAAGAGCATCAGGTTAAGCATGCCCCGCATGCTTAAGGATCGTCCGGGGGACGATCCGACCAGATGCTCATCTCAAGAGGCTTGAGACCCCAGCTTGCGCTGGGGTGACGTGCTTGATCGGCGGTGGCTTACGTTCGGAGCGAGCCCACCGGCCCCGCTGACGTCAGCGCGGACCGCCGCCTTGCTGACGCTTGGCCATGAAGGCCAGCCGTTCGAACAGCATCACGTCCTGCTCGTTCTTGAGCAGCGCGCCGTGGAGCGGCGGGATCGCCTTGGTCGGGTCACGATTCTGTAGCACGTCGAGCGGCATGTCCTCGTGCAGCAGCAGCTTCAGCCAATCGAGCAACTCGCTGGTCGACGGCTTCTTCTTGAGGCCCGGCACGTCGCGAACGTCGTAGAAAATGTCCATCGCCTTCGACACCAGGATCTTCTGGATACCGGGGAAATGGACGTCGACGATCGCCTGCATCGTGTCGCGATCGGGGAATTTGATATAATGGAAGAAACAGCGGCGCAGGAACGCGTCGGGCAATTCCTTCTCATTGTTCGAGGTGATCACCACGATCGGCCGCTCGGCCGCGCGCACCGTCTCCTTGGTCTCATACACATGGAATTCCATGCGATCGAGTTCCTGGAGCAGGTCGTTGGGGAATTCGATATCGGCCTTGTCGATCTCGTCGATCAACAGGACGGGCACTTCGGGCGCGGTGAACGCCTCCCACAACTTACCCTTGCGGATATAGTTGGAGATATCGTGGACACGCTCATCGCCCAACTGCCCGTCGCGCAACCGGGCGACCGCGTCATATTCGTAGAGGCCCTGTTGCGCCTTGGTGGTCGACTTGACGTTCCATTCGATCAGCGGCGCGTTGACCGCCTTGGCGATCTCATAGGCCAATACCGTCTTGCCGGTGCCGGGCTCGCCCTTGACCAGCAACGGACGGCGCAGAGTTACCGCGGCATTGACCGCGACCTTCAGGTCCTCGGTCGCGACATAGCTCTGGGTGCCTTCGAAGCGAATCATTGCTGTCCCCGAATTTTTTCGAAACTCGGGTTTGCTTAGGGCGGGTAGGCTCGGAAACGCAAGCTCAGGGAAGGGCCGTCCGGATTGGCGAAGCCGCTAGCTTCGGTCGCGGGCGCTCTTGCGGGCTTCGGCCAGGTCCCACAGCGCCCGGTGCTGGGCGAGCAGCTGTTGCGCGCCAAAGCTCATCGCGCGCTCGACCGGCGATTCGGCGGCCAATGTGACCGCGATCGTCTGCGTCTCGGCATCGATCGGCAGGTTGGACGGCAGCGGCGCGAACCCGGCGCGATCGGCGGCGGCGCTCATCAGCGCGCGCACCGCGTGCCAGTCGAGTACCAGGGCGATCGAGGCGCCTACCGCGCACCCGGCGCGGTCGGATTGCGCGAGCATGTCGAGCGCGTGGCGTTGCGCGTTGACGGCGGCTTCCGATTCGGCCTGGCCCGGCGTCGAGGGAATTGGCCCCGCCGCGGCCGTCAGGCGCGCGAGCAAGGCGCGTTCGTCGGCGAATGATTCGGCCGCGGCTTCCAGCCAGGGCTGGGCCGTCTGGCTGTGCCCATGGCCGGCGGCATGATCGATCACCCCGGGATGGCGGCCGTGCAAGGCGCACAGCAAGTGGATCGCGTCGGCGAGGTCGCGCGTCGCGGCGCCCGGCGCGCACATGGCGCGGAGGAACGGGTGGCGTGCGCTGCCATCGGCATCGGCGAGCGCGGCAAGCACGCTCCACCCGCCACCGCGGCGATCAAATGATAGTGTTTCGACTGACATGGTTCCCCAATGCCCAATGTGGCTCCGCGCACTCTGGGGCAGAGGGATATACCGAACCACGTAAAGACGCGGTTTATGCGCTCTTAAGTATGTCGCAACCGCCGCAGAAGTGGGGCGTTTCGGCGCAACGCCTCCTGAGCGCGCGTTCTTGCCGGTTCTGCCGGTCGCTTGTAGCAACTGCACCAATGCGGGGGAGGAGCGCCATGACGAGATGGTGGGGCGCGCTGATCGCTCTGGCCGGTGCGGTAATCCTGACGATCGTGGCGACGACACCGCCAGGGCCGGCGTCGGCCGATGCACCTGCCACGGCTTTCTCGGCGACTCGGGCGATGGCGGACGTCCGCGTAATCGGCCGCGCGCCGCACCCGACCGGCAGCGCCGGGGACGCTCAGATGCGCGCCTATTTGCTCGCACGTCTCAAAGGCATGGGCCTGGAAATCGCCACCGCTACCGGTAGGATGAGCGCCGCGGGCAAGAAGCGCCTCGACGGTTGGCGCAAGACGGCGGCGCCGGCACCGCCACTCACCAATATCGTCGCGATCCTGCCAGGTCGCGATCATGCTGCACCCGCCGTCCTCCTGATGGCGCACCACGACAGCGTCTGGGGATCGCCGGCCGCGGCCGATGACGGGGCGGGCGTGGCGTCGATACTTGAGGTGATTCGCGCGATCAGGGCCGGCGGGCAGCCGCGTCGCGACGTGATGGTGCTGCTGACCGATGGCGAGGAACTGGGGCTGGAAGGCGCGAAAGCGTTCTTCGCCACCGATCCGCGCCGCGCGCATATCGGCGTGATCGTCAATCTCGAGACGCGCGGCGGCGGCGGCCGGGCGACGATGTTCGAGACCGGCAGCGACAATGGCGCGATGATGGACCTGTTCGCGCGCGCGGTGCGCCGGCCGGTTTCCACCTCCCTCAGCGTGTTCATCTACAAGAAACTGCCCAATTCGACCGACCTGACGGTGGCCAAGAAATTCGGTTATCCGGGATTCAACTTTGCGTTCATCGGCCGCGCGGGCCTGTACCATTCGCCGCTGGCGACTCCCGACGCGCTCGATCAGGGCGCGTTGCAGGACATGGGGCGCCAGACGCTCGATCTGACGCGCGCCCTGGCCGATGCGCCGGCGCTGCCGGGCAGGGCACCCGACCGCACCTTTTTCGACGCTTTTGGCCTGGTCTTCGTCAGCTATCCGGCGGCGCTGGGCTGGCTGTTCCTGGTGATCGGCGGATTGGGGTATGGCGCCGCGGCGTGGCGGCGCGCGGCAGTCGGAGAGGTCGCGAAGGGAGCGGGTATGCTGCTCGCGCTGATCGTTATCGCGATGGCGTGGTTGTATCTCGTCAACATGGTGTCGATCGGGTTCGGCGCAAACAACCATTATTACGACCGGCTCGCGGCGATTCCCCGACTTCAGGTGCAGGCCTTGCTTGCCTGTCTCGCCACATTCCTGACGGTCCGCCGTTGGCTGCCGTCGCGGGTGGGGAGCATCGCCGGGGCGGCGATTCCGTTGCTGGCGCTCGGCATCGTCATGCAGGCGGTGGCGCCTACCGCATCCTATCCCTTCGCCGTACCCTTGATGCTTGGCGGGGTGGCGCTGGCGGTCGATCGCTACGCGGGCAGGAGCGTTGGCATCGCTGCGACGATCGTCGCGGCGATGCTGGGCGTCGGCTATATGCTCGGGTTCGGCTTCTTCCTGTTGCAGGCGGTCGGTCCCGGCATGCCGATGGTCGCCGCGATTCCGCTGGCGATCAGCGCCGTGCTGTTACTGCCGTTGATGCCCGAACCGCGACGCGCGCTGATGATTGCAGCGGCATTGCTGGTGGTTGCAACCGGCATCGCCTTATGGGTGCTGCTCGACCCGGTGGCGCCAAGTGTCGCGGTGTACAGCGACTCGAAGAAGTAAATCGGCGGAAAAGCAGCCGCTTTCGGGCTTGGCGGCGACCGAGATTCGCCGCCCAAACAGGCGTTGACTCGCCACCGGCGAGGAATAGGCTGCCGTCGTTCGCGGCGAGATCGATGTGCGCAGCGATGTTGCGTTTGGAGGGTTGCTCGACCGTGTCTCTGATCCATCGCGTTGGTGCCCTTTTCATGGCGGGAGGCTGCCTGTTTCTCTCCACCGCCGCATCGGCGAAGCTCGGGGGCGCGATGTCCAGCGTCACCGAGGATCGCGGGCGAATGGCCGTCAGCATGAAGTCGGTCGCGATGGGGCGCTACACGCGCCACGAAATGACGCGTCCGAACGGCGGTTCGGTACGCGAGTTCACCAATGCCGCCGGAATGGTGTTCGCGGTGACCTGGTCCGGTCCGGGCAAGCCCGATCTCAGGACTTTGTTCGGACCGTATTTCTCGACCTTCCAGTCGAATAGCGTCGCGACGGCGCGACAGATGCACTCGCTGCGCCGTCCCCCGCAGGTCGCGCAGCGCGACCTCCAGATCCAGGCCGGCGGCCATATGGGTTGGTTCCACGGCGTAGCCTTCGTTCCCTCGCTGGCGCCGCCCGGCTTCTCGATCGACGATCTGGCGACACAACCATGAAGGTCGGCAAGCATCTCGGCGGGCTGATGCTCGCATTGGCACTCGCCGGGTGCGGGGGCGGCAGCACCGGATCCTCGTCGCCTACCGCTGCTGCGCCGACCCCGACGCCGAGTCCTACGCCGTCACCAACGCCGACTCCGACGCCCACGCCAACACCAACCCCCACGGCCAACACCGCCACGGTCACGCTGGATGCGGGCCCGGCCGCGCTCAATACCGGCGCAGGCGCCTATACAGCATTCAACGAGCCCTATGTCTCGGTCACGATCTGCGCGCCGGGGTCGACCGCGAACTGCCAGACGATCGACCATGTCATCCTCGACACCGGCTCGGTCGGCTTGCGTATCATCAAGCCCGTGCTCAACGCGGGCCTGCTCGCCGCGCTGCCGACGGAGACCGACGCGTCGAGCAATCCGGTCGGCGAATGCTATCAATATGTGAATTCCTATGCATTCGGGTCGGTGCGGATGGCGGATTTCTCGATCGCGGGGGAAAAGGTCGCCAACATGCCGTTCCAGGCGATCGGCGACGGCGGCACCTTCGCCAGCGTGCCGTCGAGTTGCTCCTCGGGCGGCGGCACCGCGATCGCGACGGTGCAGGATTTCGGCGCCAACGGGATCATCGGCGTCGGCACTACGACCACCGATTGCGGCAGCCTTTGCACGGTCAATGGCGGCTCTTCGGGTGCGATCTATTATGATTGCCCGAGCACTAGTTGCGGCACGGTCATCGCGCGCGCCGCCAACGCCGCCGCGCCGTTCCAGCAATTGCCCAATCCGGTCGCGGCTTTCGCCACCGACAATAATGGAACGATCATATCGCTGCCGGCGGTGGCGCAGTCGGGCGCGACCTCGCTGACCGGCACCGTGACCTTTGGCATCGGCACGCAGGCCGACAACAGCCTGAGCGCCGCCAATGTCCTGCCGCTGACCACTTCGACGAGCCGGCTGGGGCCGGGGACGCTCACCGCCACCTACAATGGCAAGCAGCTGACCCAGAGCTTCGTCGATAGTGGCAGCAACGATTATTATTTCATCGATACCAGCCTGAACCCCTGTACCGACGCTGGCCTGATCGCCTTTTACTGTCCGCCAATGCCGACGCCGCTGTCGCCGTTGCTGACGGCGACCAACGGCGTGACCGCGAGTGGAGCGTTCGAACTGTACAGCCCGCTCAACGTGTCCGGCTCATCGACCGTCGCCCCGGGGCTCGGCGTCAATCCGACGTTGGTCAAACCGCCACTCCCGTTCGCCAACAGCTTCGATTTCGGGGTGCCGTTCTTCTTCGGTCGGACGGTGTACACCGCGATCGAGGGCCGGCCCGCCGGCGGCGTTGGCGGGCCGTACGTGGCGTTTTGAGGCGGGCGTGATCGCGGCCTCCAGGGCGCGCTACGCACTTGCGATCGATCCATCCCGAACCGCAAGATCGGTCGAGCAGGCCATCGCCGTGAGCGACTAGCTGGCGCCGCCACGGAGGAAGGACGATGAAGGCGGCGCTTCAGAACTATCACGACCGGATGCAGCGGGTGCTGGACTATATCGACCAGCATCTCGACGGCGATCTCGATCTGGAAACGGTGAGCCGCGTCGCGGCCTTCTCCAAATTCCATTTCCATCGCCAGTTCACGGCGACTTTCGAACTGTCCCTGCATCGCTATGTCCAGCTTGCCCGGATGAAGCGCGCGTCGCACCAACTCGCCCATTGTAGCGCGGACAGCGTCACGGATATCGCGATGGACGCCGGTTACGACGCACCCGATGCCTTTGCCCGCGCTTTTCGGCAACGGTTCGGGCAGTCGCCCTCATCGTTCCGGAAATCTCCCGATTGGGAACCGTGGCTTGCGGCCTTCGGGCCTCTCGACAAAGCCAGGAGCAAGCTCATGCAACATAGTTTTACCCATGACGACGTGACGATCCGCGATGTGCCCCCGATGCCGGTGGCGATCATGGAGCACCGGGGTGACAGGGCAACGCTGGGCGACACGATCCAGCGCTTCATCGCCTGGCGCAAGGCCGCCGGGCTGTCGCCCGCGACGAGCCCGACGATCAATGTCTTCCGGTCCGAGCGGACCCCCGCGGTCGCAGCCGATTACAGCATGGATCTGTGTGTTGGCACCGATCAGCCGGTAGCGCCGAACGAAGAGGGGATGAAGGCCGGCGTGATTCCCGGCGGACGCTGCGCGGTGCTGCGCGTGGTAGGCGCCACCAACAATATGGAGCCCGCCGCGCTGTTCCTGTATCGCGATTGGCTGCCGGCCAGCGGCGAGGAAGTGCGGGACTTTCCGATCTATTGCCGACGGTATCTCACCTTCTCTCCGGACGTGCCGGTCCATGATGCGGTCGCGGAGTTGTTTCTGCCGTTGAAATAAGTGGAGCCCTCTCCCGCTTGCGGGTGTACCGGGTCGGTCATGCCCCCGGCATGACCTGAACAGCGCGGGGCGCTGTTCACCCGGTGCAGGTTGGGTGAGGGTCTTCTTTCTTCTTCCAAGCGATTGGAATACCAAAAGAAGAAAGAAGACCCTCACCCTCCCGCTTCGCGGGCCCCTCCCTCTCCCGCAGGCGGGAGAGGGGTCAAAAAAAGGCCGCGGCGGTTTCCCGTCGCGGCCTCTTTTCGTCCGGTGATTGGACTTATTGATCCAGGAACGACCGCATCTTGCGGCTGCGGCTCGGGTGCTTGAGCTTCCGCAGCGCCTTGGCCTCGATCTGCCGGATACGTTCGCGGGTCACGCTGAACTGTTGGCCTACTTCTTCCAGCGTGTGGTCGGTGTTCATCCCGATGCCAAAGCGCATGCGCAGCACGCGTTCCTCGCGCGGGGTGAGGCTCGCCAGCACGCGGGTCACCGTTTCCTTGAGGTTGGCCTGGATCGCGGCGTCGACCGGGATCACCGCATTCTTGTCCTCGATGAAATCGCCCAGGTGCGAATCCTCCTCGTCGCCGATCGGCGTTTCGAGGGAGATCGGCTCCTTGGCGATCTTCATCACCTTGCGGACCTTTTCGAGCGGCATCGACAGGCGCTCGGCCATCTCCTCGGGCGTGGGCTCGCGGCCTTGCTCGTGGAGGAACTGGCGGCTGGTCCGCACCAGCTTGTTGATCGTCTCGATCATATGCACCGGGATGCGGATGGTCCGCGCCTGGTCGGCGATCGAGCGGGTGATCGCCTGGCGGATCCACCAGGTCGCATAGGTCGAGAATTTGTAACCACGGCGATATTCGAATTTATCGACCGCCTTCATCAGACCGATATTGCCTTCCTGGATCAAATCCAGGAATTGCAGCCCGCGATTGGTGTATTTCTTGGCGATCGAGATCACGAGGCGGAGATTGGCCTCGACCATCTCCTTCTTGGCGATGCGCGCCTCGCGCTCGCCCTTCTGCACCATGTTGACGATGCGGCGGAACTCGGGAAGCGCCATGCCGGTCTGCTGCGAGATTTCCGAAATCTCGCCACGGATGCGGTCGACCGCGCCGACTTCGTTAGTGGCGAAGGCGGTCCATTTCTTGTCGAGGCTGCCGACCGTCGTCAGCCACGAATCGTCGAGCTCGTGGCCCTGATAGCGGTTGAGGAAATCGGCACGGCTCACCTTGTGGCGCTCGGCCAGGCGCAGCATCTGCCCGCCCAAGGCGGTCAGGCGCCGGTTGAAGCTGTAGAGCTGGTCGACGAGATATTCGATCTTCGCCTGGTGGAACTGGACGCTCTCGACCTCGGCGGTCAGGTCCTCGCGCAGCTTCTGGTACTTGCGCTCCTCGGCTCCCGACAGCTCGCCACCGGCGCCCATCGCGTCGAGGCGTTGCCCCTGCATCTTGGAGAATTTCTTGTAGATCGAGGTGATGTTGGCGAACCGCTCGAGCGCCATCGGCTTGAGCTGCTCTTCCATCTGCGCGAGGCTGAGCGTGTTGTCCTCTTCCTCGTCGTCCGAGATGCGCGGCGCACGACGCTCGGTCATGTCGTCCTCGTCCTCGTCGGCCGCCTGGACCTCCTCGGGTTCTTCCTCTTCCTTGAAGCTGGCGCCGGCGGTCTTCTCGCTGATCTCGCCCGAATCGTCGTCCTCGGCGCTTTCGACCTGCTCGGCCGACGGGCCCTTGGACAGCATCGCGTCGAGATCGAGGATCTCGCGCAGCTGCATCGTGCCTTCGTTGAGCGCGCTCGACCAGTCGATGATCGCGTTGAAGGTGATCGGCGATTCGCACAGGCCCAGGATCATCGTGTCGCGGCCGGCCTCGATCCGCTTGGCGATCGCGATCTCACCTTCGCGGCTGAGCAACTCGACCGCGCCCATTTCGCGCAGGTACATCCGCACCGGATCGTCGGTGCGGTCGATCGTTTCCTTCTTCTTGGTCTCGAGCGCGGGGGCGTTTTCCTCGGACGAATCGACCGGATCGATATCCTCGTCCTCGTCCTTCTGATCCTCGCCGTCCTCGCCGCCCTCGTCATTCTCGACGACGTTGACGCCCATTTCGTTGAGCGCGGACATCACGTCCTCGATCTGCTCGGAGGACATCTGGTCCTGCGGCAGCATCTCGTTGAGCTGGTCGACGGTGATGTATCCGCGCTTTTTGGCGCGGGCGACCAGCTTCTTGATTTCCGCATCGTTGAGATCGATCAGCGGAGCGTCGCCCGTCTCAGCCGGTTCTGCCGCTTCCGCCATAGTCGTCTTCACCATCAAATGCCCTCGGTTTTACGCTGTGTGCGTAATTTTACGCGTCATTGTTCGCTTGTATCAGATTTGCAAGCCGCAGTTCCAAAGCTCGTTGCTCGCGCAACAGTTCCATTTGCCGTTGGAAAGCTTCATCCGACGCGGATATTTCCAGTTCGGATGTCGCCTGCGCCAGCGCCGCATCGACTTCGGGCCGCGCCACCATGATCGCTATCGCTTCGTCCAGGTCGGCGCTGGCCCGCTCGGGCTCTGCACCATCCTGGGTAAAGGAATAGGGAGTGGCATCGGCTCTCAGCAGATCGGTGGTTATCTGACCAAGTCCTGATGAGCCCAATATGGTGATCAGGCGCCGGCTATCAAGCGCCCGGTCCTCGAGCGCCAGATCGACCACGGCTTCGAACAATCGCCCCAGCGCGCCGTCGGCGAGTTTGAGGCTGCCCAGCACTTCCATATGTCGTGCAATTTCGGTGGGATGGCGGATCAAACCAGCCAACACTGCCTTGGCCAGCAACCGGTCGATCCCGGCGGCGCGGACCGCCTTGGCCTCGGCGGTGACCGGAGGGAGGGGAGGCACCCATTTGGTGCCTGGCTTGCGCGGCGTGAACTGGCGCGGGGTGAAATCGCGTTGCGGGCGCGCATACAGATCGTCGATGCGGCGGCGGAATTCGGCCTGATATTCATGGCGCACGTCGGGATCGGCGATCGTATCGGCATGAGTCATCAGCCGGCGCTTGAGTCCCGCGCGTTGTTCGGGCGTGTCGAGCGGCTCGGCGGCATGTTCGTGCGACCATAACCGGTCGACCAGCGATTCGGGTTTTTCGAGCAGCGCCTCGAACGCCGCGGGACCGCGGGCGCGGACCAGATCGTCCGGATCCTGTCCCTCGGGCAAGGTCACGAATCGCAGGCTGCGCCCGGGAGCGAGACCGGGCAGGGCGCGCAACGCCGCGCGGATCGCCGCTTTCTGCCCGGCCGAATCGCCGTCGAAACAGAGGATCGGCACGTCGGACAGACGCCACAGCCGCTCGAGCTGATGCTCGGTCAGCGCGGTGCCCAGCGGCGCCACCGCCTCGCCGAACCCGGCCTGGGCGAGCGCGATCACGTCCATATAGCCTTCGACCACGATGATCCGGCCGGACTTGCGGCTGGCGGGGGCGGCGCGATCGAGATTGTAAAGCGTGCGGCCCTTGTCGAAGAGCGGCGTGTCGGGGGAATTGAGATATTTCGGCTCGCCTTGGCCGATCACGCGCCCGCCGAACGCGATCACCCGCCCGCGCGCGTCGCGGATCGGGATCATCAGCCGGCCGCGGAAGCGATCGTACGGCTCCTTGTCGTCGACCTTGATCAGCATGCCCGATTCGATCAGCGCGGGGTCGCCATAGCCTTTGAGTTCCTCGCGCAGCTTCCCGCGCGAATCGGGCGAATAGCCCATGCCGAAGGCGCGTGCGGTCTCCGTCTTGATGCCGCGCCGTTCCAGCACCGACCGCGCTTCGGCGCCGGCGATGCCGTTCAACTGATCGACGAAGAACTGCGCGGCATCGGCCATCAAATCGTGCAGGCCCTTGGCGCGCTCGGCGCGTTCGACCGACTGACGGTCCTGCGCGGGCATTTCCATGCCGGCGGCCTGGGCGAGTTCCTTGACCGCATCGATGAACGGCAGCCCTTGCTGCTCGGTCATCCAGCGAATCGCGTCGCCATGCGCCGAGCAGCCGAAACAGTGATAGAAGCTCTTGTCGTCGTTGACGTAAAAGCTTGGCGTCTTCTCGTTATGGAACGGGCAGCAGCCCTTGAACTCGCGGCCGGCCTTGGTGAGCTTGACGGTCTTCCCGACCAGCGCGGACAGCAATGTTCGCGCGCGGAGTTCGTCCAGGAAGGCGGGGGTGAGACTCACCCGCGCATTATATCACGCTATTGGCGCATAGCCGTGCGGTTTGGCAACCTGGGCGCAACCCGAATTCGGCATTGCGAATCAGATAAGTATACGCTTATGTGTCGGCATGATTGAGAATGAGCTGTTCAAGGCTCTGGCCGACCCGACCCGCCGTGCGATCTTCGAGAAGCTGGCGAGCGGCGCCATGAACGCCAGCGCTTTGCGGGACGGCATGACCATCAGCCAGCCGGCAATGTCCCAACACCTCGCCGTGCTGCGCAGCGCGCGGCTCGTCCGCGAAGAGCGCCGGGGGCGTTTCGTGAACTATGAGGTCGATCCGGAGGGGCTGGAGCTCATCGCCACATGGCTGACCAGATACCGCGCTTACTGGCCCGCGCGGATCGATGCGTTGAAGATCTTGCTGAAGGACATGGAGCAATGAGCGATACCGAGCCCGAAAAGCCGGCCGAGGATCTGGTGTTCGAATACGAGCTCGATGCCCCGCCCGAAAAGGTCTGGCGCGCGATCAGTATCCCCGGTTTTCGGGACAAGTGGTAGCCCAAGGAGGATCTGGCCGATGCCGATCCGGTCTCCACCGCACCGGGCGAGGAAATCCGCTACGCGATGCGCGACGGCGAACCGCCGTTCCTCGAAAGCGTGGTTACCTTCCAGGTCCGGCCCGGCGCGGATGGCGGCTCGGTCCTCAGGGTGGTTCACGGTCTGACCGATGCGCGGTTGGTGCCGCGGAAGGTGAGGGCGGCGAACAATAACGGTCCTTGGATGATGCTCGCCGCCTGACGCCTCGGCTCACCAGCCAAAAATTCCAGCACATAGGAGTTCGCCGATGCGCGAAGCGATGCAACTCGTCCCCATGGTCATCGAGCAATCCAGCCGCGGCGAACGCTCGTTCGATATCTATTCGCGCCTGCTCCGCGAGCGGATCATCTTCCTGAACGGGGAAGTGAACGACGCCGTGGCCGCGCTCGTCTGCGCGCAATTGCTGTTCCTGGAAGCCGAAAATCCCCGGAAGCCGATCCAGCTCTACATCAATTCGCCCGGCGGCGTCGTGACCAGCGGTCTCGCGATGTACGATACCATGCAATATATCCGTGCGCCCGTTCACACGCTCTGCATGGGAACGGCGCGATCGATGGGCTCGTTCCTGCTGATGGCGGGCCAACCCGGCGAGCGCGCTGCCTTGCCCAATGCGAGCATCCTCATCCACCAGCCGTCCGGCGGCTTCCAGGGGCAGGCGTCGGACATGCTCATCCACGCCGAGGAAATCTTTCGCACCAAGCAGCGCATGACCCGGCTCTACGCCGAGCATTGCGGCCGGACCTATGAGGAGTTCGAGGTCGCGATGGACCGCGATCGCTTCATGACGGCGGAAGAAGCGATGGACTGGGGCCTGATCGACCGCATCCTGACTGAACGGGAGGTGGGTACGATGGGGGTCGATGGAGGTGGCTGACTTGCGGGTTCGCGTGCGTGTTATTGGGGAGGGTGGCGTTAGGACGTATCGACAATAAATTCCGAGCCTATCGGCCTTTCAATCCTCCCCCGCCAGGGGGAGGTGTCGCGAAGCGACGGAGGGGGCGGACGGCTTCTCACCCGCCGTCGTGCTTCCGCCCCCTCCGTCAGGCTACGCCTGCCAGCTCCCCCTGGCGGGGGAGGATTAGTTGAATGCCTATATGTTTTAGGACAACGCCGCCTTCACCAGCCCGCTCGCCTTGGACATGTCCAGATTCTGCGCATGGCGAGCCTTCAGCTCGGCCATCACGCGCCCCATGTCCTTCATGCCCGAAGCACCCAGTTCGGCCTTGATCGCCTCGATCGCGGCGCTGGTCTCATCCTCGCTCATCTGTGCCGGCAAGAACCGCTCGATCACATCGATCTCGCCTTGCTCGACATTGGCGAGTTCCTGGCGACCGCCCTTCACGTACATCTCGATCGATTCGCGGCGCTGCTTGACCATTTTCTGCAGCACTTCGGTGACGAGCGTGTCGTCCTCAGTCGGTTGCGCTTTGACGCGTTCTTCGATGTCGCGGTTCTTGATCGCGCTCTGGATCAGGCGGATCGCGGCGGTTCCCTGCTTGTCTCCGCCTTTCATGGCGGTGACGAGGGCGTTCTTGATGTCGTCTCTTATCATGGAAGCTCACATAGCGACGCGAGCCGGTTGACGCGAGGGGGTGGGGGGTCTAGCTGCCGGGCCTTAGCGACATCGCTGCCCAAACCAAACGGAGTGCCCGCCCGCAATGGCCGACGCCAAGCCTTTCGACGTGCCCGCAGGAGCGACTGGATGCCTTGTTCTGGCGTCCGGGGAGATAGTGTGGGGCCGCGGCTTCGGTGCCGAGGGCCAGGCGGTCGGCGAAGTGTGCTTCCACACCGCGATGACCGGCTATCAGGAGATCATGACCGACCCGTCTTTCGCCGGTCAGATCATCACTTTCACTTTCCCGCATATCGGCAATGTCGGCGCGAATCCCGACGACGTGGAGGCGAACCTGCCCCACGCGCTCGGGATGATCGTGCGCGAGGACGTCACCGCGCCGTCCAACTTCCGCTCGGTCGAGCGGCTCGACGACTGGATGAAGCGCCATGCGCGGGTCGGCCTGTCGGGGATCGACACGCGCGCGCTGACCAAGCGGATCCGCACCGGCGGGGCGCCCAACGGCGTCATCGCCCACGCCGCCGACGGCAAGTTCGATGTGCCCTTGCTGCTCGACATGGCGCGCGCCTGGCCGGGGCTCGAAGGCATGGACCTGGCGATCGCGGTCACCACCGAGATGGATTACGGCTGGGAAGGCGGCGTCTGGCGGCTGGGGTTCGGCTATGGCGGTGAAGGCCGCGAGGATAACCGCCCCCACGTCGTCGCGATCGATTACGGCGCCAAGCGCAACATCTATCGCAACCTGGTCAAGGCCGGCGCCAAGGTCAGCGTCGTCCCGGCCACCGCGACGTTCGACCAGGTGATGGCGCTCAAGCCCGACGGCTTGTTCCTGTCGAATGGCCCGGGCGATCCCGCCGCCACGGGTGAATATGCCGTGCCGGTGATCCAGCAATTGCTCGAAACCAACATCCCGCTGTTCGGCATCTGCCTCGGCCACCAGTTGCTCGGGCTGGCTGTGGGCGCGCAGACGACCAAGATGTTCCAGGGCCATCGCGGCGCCAACCATCCGGTCAAGCGCCTCAGCGATGGCGCGGTCGAGATCACCAGCATGAACCACGGCTTCGCGGTCGAACGCGACAGCCTGCCGGCCAATGCCCGCGAGACGCATGTGTCGCTGTTCGACGGGTCGAACGCGGGGCTGGAACTGACCGACCACCCGGCGTTCAGCGTACAATATCATCCCGAGGCGAGCCCCGGCCCGCAAGACAGCTTCTACCTGTTCGAGAAGTTCGTGGGTGGACTGGAGCGGGGCCGTGAATGAAGTCGAAAAGGCCGAACTCAGCGTCCTTTTTGCATTGTTCGTTGAGCACCACGCGCGGCCAAATAGCTATGTAGATTTGGAAGACCTCTACCAGCGCTACAACTTAAATTTTCCAAAGACCTGGTTGGCTTCAAGCGTGTCTGATTGGGAGGCGGCTGGCTGGGTGGATGTCTCTCGATCGCATGATGACACAGCTGCGATGCTCGATGACAGTCGATACAACGCCGTCTTGAAGAGAATTCTGGCTTGGCTGGGCGCGTCGACCCTAACCATTGATGGCGCCAGGGAAGAGATTCTGTCTGACAAACGGCCGCCGTCAGACATCCCGATGATCGATGGTTGGAAGTGGTTTACGCTCGAGAGCGACCAAACTTCCGCGTCATCGGCCGCCCCTACAGCTCCGGCTTCCGATCGAATGGTGCCGCTTAATCACAATGAGCAAAATTATCTGCTCGTAGAAAGCGGGATTCGCGAGCTATCCGAGGCGGTTCGGTCGATTAATGATCTTCCGATAGAGCCAGAAGAGCGTGACCGGATTTTGGCGGGGTTGTCTGCCGCATCGGCGCTTTGGGACGCGGCCCAATTGAAGGTCATCCAAATCAAGGTTGGTGTTCTCATGGCAATTGAGGATGCCGGACGGGCTTTGACGAATACGATCAAAGCCGTTGCAGTCGCCGTATTCGTTGATGCCATTAAGTCGATTGTGAAGAATCACGTCGGCGTTGATCTGGACAAACTATAAATGCCCAAACGCACCGACATTTCCTCGATCCTCGTCATCGGCGCCGGGCCGATTGTCATCGGCCAGGCGTGCGAGTTCGATTATTCGGGCACGCAGGCGATCAAGGCGCTGCGCGAAGAGGGCTATCGCATCGTCCTGGTCAATTCGAACCCGGCGACGATCATGACCGATCCCGATCTGGCCGATGCGACCTATATCGAGCCGATCACGCCCGGCGTCGTCGCCAAGATCATCGAGAAGGAGCGCCCCGACGCGGTGCTGCCGACGATGGGCGGGCAAACCGCGCTCAACACCGCGCTGGCGCTCGCGCAGGACGGCACGCTCGAAAAGTATGGCGTGATCATGATCGGTGCCGATGCCGAGGCGATCGACAAAGCCGAGGATCGGCTCAAGTTCAAGGACGCGATGACCAAGATCGGTCTCGAAAGCGCGCGCTCGGCGATCGCGCATTCGGAGGCCGAGGCGCTGGAAGGGCTGGAGAAAGTCGGCTTGCCGGCGATCATCCGCCCGAGCTTCACGCTCGGCGGAACCGGCGGCGGCGTCGCGTACAACAAGGACGAGTTCATCGACATCGTCCGCAAGGGGCTCGACGCCAGTCCGACCACCGAGGTGCTGATCGAGGAATCTTTGCTCGGCTGGAAAGAGTACGAGATGGAGGTCGTTCGCGACCGCAAGGACAATGCCATTATCGTCTGCTCGATCGAGAATATCGATCCGATGGGCGTCCACACCGGCGATTCGATCACCGTCGCGCCCGCGCTGACGCTGACCGACAAGGAATATCAGATCATGCGCAACGCGTCGATCGCGACGCTGCGTGAAATCGGTGTGGAAACAGGCGGTTCGAACGTTCAGTTCGCAGTCAATCCGAAGGACGGTCGCCTCGTCGTCATCGAGATGAATCCGCGCGTGTCGCGGTCGTCGGCGCTGGCGTCGAAGGCCACAGGCTTCCCGATCGCCAAGGTCGCGGCCAAGCTTGCGGTCGGCTATACGCTCGACGAGATCATCAACGACATCACCGGCGCGACGCCGGCCAGCTTCGAGCCGACGATCGACTATATCGTCACCAAGATCCCGCGTTTCGCGTTCGAGAAGTTCAAGGGCGCCGAAGCGGTGCTGTCGACCGCGATGAAGTCGGTCGGCGAAGTCATGGCAATCGGCCGCAACATCCACGAATCGCTGCAAAAGGCATTGCGCGGGCTCGAAACCGGGCTGTCGGGGTTCAACACGGTCGACAGGCTGGTCGGTGCGCCGCGCGCCGAGATCGAGGCGGCGCTCGCGGTCGCCACTCCGGACCGGCTGCTCGTCGCGGCGCAGGCGCTGCGCGAAGGCTTCACCGTCGCCGAAATCCACGCGATCGCCAAATATGATCCCTGGTTCCTCGAACGGATCGAGGAAATCATTGCCGCCGAAAGCGAAGTGATCGCCAACGGCCTGCCGCAGGACGCAGCGGGCATGCGCCGGCTCAAGTCGATGGGGTTCAGCGACAAGCGGCTCGCTTATCTCGCGGTGCAGTCGGTGGGCTTGCGCGACCGTTTCCCGGCGCGCAGCGGGCTGATCCACGAAGCGGTCAAGGCGATGGCCGGTGGGGTCAATGAGGATGAGGTGAGGGCGCTGCGCCATCGTCTCGGCGTGCGCCCGGTGTTCAAGCGGATCGACACTTGCGCCGCCGAGTTCGACGCCAAGACGCCCTATATGTACTCGACCTATGAGGCGCCGAGCTTCGGTGCGCCCGAGGATGAGAGCCAGCCGTCGACGCGGCGCAAGATCGTCATCCTGGGCGGCGGTCCCAACCGGATCGGGCAGGGGATCGAATTCGACTATTGCTGCTGCCATGCCTGTTTCGCGCTGGCCGACGCCGGGTTCGAGACGATCATGATCAATTGCAACCCGGAGACGGTGTCGACCGATTACGACACCTCGGACCGACTCTATTTCGAGCCGCTAACCGCCGAGGACGTGCTCGAAATCCTCTATACCGAGCAGCAGGCAGGTGAACTGGTCGGCGTGATCGTCCAATTCGGCGGCCAGACCCCACTCAACCTGGCGCGCGCGCTGGAAAAGGCGGGCATTCCGATCCTCGGCACCAGCCCAGACGCGATCGACCTGGCCGAGGACCGCGAACGGTTCGCTGCCTTGGTCAACAAGCTCGGTCTGCACCAGCCGGCCAACGGCATCGCGCGCAGCCGCGACGAGGCGGTCGCGGTGGCCGAACGCATCGGTTATCCCGTGCTCATGCGCCCGAGCTATGTCCTCGGCGGCCGGGCGATGGAGATCGTCGACGGCACCCAACAGCTCGACGACTATATCCAGACCGCGGTCCAGGTATCCGGCGATTCGCCGGTGCTGATCGACCAATATCTGCGCGACGCGATCGAGGTCGATGTCGACGCAATCTGCGACGGCACCGATGTCGTGGTCGCCGGCGTGCTCCAGCATATCGAGGAAGCCGGGGTCCATTCGGGCGACAGCGCCTGCTCGATCCCGCCCTACAGCCTGCCCGACGCCATCATCGCCGAGATCGAGCGGCAGACCGATGCGTTGGCGCGCGCGCTAAACGTCGTCGGCCTGATGAACATCCAGTTCGCGGTCAAGGACGGCAAAGTCTATCTGATCGAGGTCAATCCGCGCGCTAGCCGCACCGTGCCGTTCGTTGCCAAGGCGATCGGATCACCGATCGCCAAGATCGCCAGCCGCGTGATGGCGGGCGAGAAGCTGAAGGACTTGCCGGTCATCGACCGCGACATCGGCTATTTCGCGGTCAAGGAAGCGGTGTTCCCGTTCAACCGCTTCCAGGGGATCGACCCCGTCCTCTCGCCGGAAATGAAGTCGACCGGAGAAGTGATGGGAATCGATCAGGATTTCACCGCGGCGTTCGGCAAGGCCGAGCTCGGCGCGGGCACCATCCTGCCGGAGAGCGGGACGGTGTTCATCAGCGTCAAGGACAGCGACAAGCCGGTCATCCTGCCGGGCGCCCGCGCGCTCGCCGATTTCGGCTTCACTGTCGTCGCGACCGGCGGCACCGCGGATTATCTCAGCGAGCATGGTGTGCCGGTTGAACGCGTCAACAAGGTGGCACAGGGGCGCCCGCATATCGTCGACCGGATCAAGGACGGCGGCATCGACATGATCTTCAACACGACCGAGGGCTGGCAGTCGCTCAAGGACTCGCAGCCGATCCGCCAGGCGGCGGTCGCGCAGAAGATTCCGCACTTCACCACCGCCTCTGCATCGGTCGAAGCTGCAAAGGCTATTGTCGCGCTTGCAACACGGTCACTTGAAGTTCGGCCGTTGCAATCCTATCATTCGCACTCGCACAATTGATCCCCTCACAAGAGAAACAGGTGCGGGCGGTTCCGGGAAGGGGTCGCTTGGGGATGAATATTTGAAACGAGGGACCAGGGGTTATGGCGACTGTTGAGAAGATGCCGATGCTGCAAGAGGGCTATGAAAAGCTCACTGCGGATCTGCGCCGTCTCAAAGACGAGCGGCCCCAGATCGTCGATGCGATCGAGGAGGCCCGTGCGCACGGCGACCTGTCGGAAAACGCCGAATATCATGCCGCCAAGGAGCGTCAGGGCCAGATCGAGGCGTCGATCGCCGATATCGAGGACAAGCTCAGCCGCGCGCAGATCATCGATCCGACCGAATTGTCGGGCGACAAGGTCGTGTTCGGCGCGACGGTGACGTTGCTCGACGACGACGAGAAGCCGGTCAAGTACCAGATCGTCGGCCAGACCGAGGCGGACGCCAAGAGCGGCCGCATCTCGTACAATTCGCCGCTCGGCCGCGCGCTGATCGGCCGCAAGGTCGATGACGAGGTCGAAGTGTCGGTGCCGGCGGGCGACCGTTATTACGTCGTCGCCAAGATCGAGTTCATTTGAAGCATCGCGCGGAAAAGTGGGTACCGGTTTTCCGCAAAAAGCGATGCGATCACAAATAAATAGACCGAGCTGCATGATTCAGAAATCATGCAGCTCGGTCTAAACCAGATGCGATTCCGCGACGCGCCGGCGACGTACGGGATCGCGATCCTGACCGTCGCCGTGTCGGTGTGCGCCATCCTGTTCGTCGCGCCCGAAGTGGCGGCGGTGACCGGCGGGTTCATTCCCGGCCGCGTTCCCGACGTGCCGATCGCCAATTATGCCGGCTGGCTGGTGCCCGTCTGGCTGACTCCGCTCAGCGCCACCCTGCTGCATGGCGGGTGGATGCACCTGTTCTTCAACATGGTGATGCTGGTCTATTGCGGACGCGAGGCCGAGCGCGCGCTCGGATCGGTCAGCGTTGCGGCGCTCTACGTCATCGGCGCCTATGCCGCCGCGGCGGGGCAATGGGCGCAGGATCCGGGCGCGGTCATGCCGATGATCGGCGCGAGCGGCGCGATCTCCGCGCTCGTCGCTGCTTATGCGATGCTCTATGGCGGAAGCCGCACGCCAGGCGTCGGCCTGCTACCTGCCGGTCTGATCCATGCTTTGTGGCTCGGAGTGGCCTGGACGGGCATCAATCTGTTGATCGGGTTCACCACCATGATGGGCCAGCCGGTTGCGATCGGCGCGCATATCGGCGGGTTCATCGTCGGCCTGATTCTGGCGCGCCCGTTGCTATTGTGGCGGTATCGTAAGGCGTGATCTCTCGCGTGCCGCCGAGCTTTCGAGAGCCGGGACGTTACCAGTGGCCTACATAAGTTGGGCCAATCGGCATTCGGGAGTTGAGGGTCGTGCCTGGATTGCGTTGTGTTCCTGCGAAAGCAGGAACCCAGGGTAATCCGGTCCTCCGCTACCCTGGGCTCCTGTTTCCGCAGGAGCACACCGATTTTTGAAGACTGCCGCTTCGCGCGAGCGCAGAGCTACAATTCTCGATTCTCGCGTGGCGGTTGACCCGCGCACAGGGCCGGGGCGACGATTCAGCAGACGATAGCCCTCAGCCGTGTGGCGCCTGCAACTCGGGATCGGGCTCGAGCAAGCGGTGGAGGTGAACCACCACGAACTTCATCTCGGCGTCGTCGACCGTGCGTTGCGCGGCCGAGCGCCACGCTTTCTCGGCCGAGGCATAATCGGGAAAGATGCCGACGACCTCGATGGTCGCCTGATCGAAATCGAGCGTTCGCGGGTCCTTGACGCGGCCGCCGAACACGAGGTGGAGCTTGCTCATGGCTCCACCCTCTAGGGCTCGTCTCCGCCTCTCGCAACGGTCGTGATTGCCCGAGGCAGTGCTCCGACGAGGAGCGTAGCGCAGACGCGTAGCAGAAGCTACGCGCAAGCAAGCGACGACGCTCGGGGCGCTGCATCGGGCAACCGCTTCGCGGCGGGCGGAATTTGGCGCAGGGCGTCGTCGCGTCGTCGATCACGATGCTGATGGCATCGCTCACTCCTAGCTCCTAGCCCTGCGCCAAATTCCGCTCCGTCACGACCGTTGCGAGAGGCGGAGACGAGCCCTCCCGATGCGCGTGGCGGCGTTGAAGCTCCTATTTGGACTTCTTTGCCGGCTTGGGCGGCGCCGCCTCGGCTGCACCGCGATTGAGCGCCGCGTCGCCCGCGCTCGACACCGCTTTGGCGACCTGGTCGATCAGTTTCGAAACCTGCGCCTTGGCGGCGTCCTTGCTGAGCGGCAGCGAGCCGAGTTCCGCCTTGGCCGCATCGCGCGCGGCTTCGGCGGCGCCCGCCGCGACACCGGTCAGGCGCTTGCCGACCGAGCCCAACAATTCCGTTTCGCGTTTGGTCTTGGGCAGCAGCGCGCCCGCCGCCAGGCCGATTGCGATCCCGCCGGCGACGACCGCCAGCGGATTGGTCTCGATCGCCTTGCCGGCGCGTTCGGCGACCTTGCGCGTTTCGTGAAGCGCGTCGTTGGTCGCGCCGCGAGCGGTCGCCAGGGCACTTTCCATGCGGCCGCTCTGTTTGGTCTCTGCTGTCTCGGTCATATCCATGTCCCTCTTGTCTGGGGTCGAACTCTTCATGCGTCGGTCGGTTGCCTTCGGAGCAGGTGCGCGAGCGGTTTACGCGCGATAAATGCGGTCAACAGCGCCGTGATACCGATGGCGGGCAGGGGGTTGCGCTTCACCGACTCGATGCCCGATCGCGCCATTTCGCCACCGACCTCTTTCAATTCCTCGATCGCGTCGCGAGCGAGGGCGCTGGGCTTTAACCGTGATTGCAGCGCGACGACCGTTTGAGCGAGCTGACGCCGTGCATCGACGGAATTGGTCTCCGCCTTCACCAGTTCGTCGTCGATCAAATTCACGGCCGCTCGTCCTTGTCCTTGATTTCGGTCGCCTTCTTGACCAGCAGCCAGGCGCTCCAGGCCATGGTCGCGGTGATCAGCACGCCACCGCCGACCACGATCAACGTCGCCCAGCCGGGGCCGACCAGCCAGCGCAGGGTCATCAGCAACCCGACCAGTGCCGCCACCAATACTGCTTGCGCCAGTACCAGCGCGCCGATCCCGAGCAGGATCGCGTTGCGTGCCTCGTCGAGCCGCGAGAACAGCCGCGCGCGATAGAGTTTGACCTCCGCCCGAACGAAATTCTCGCCATCGTCGATCAGTCGGCTGACCAGCGACGTGATGCTGTCGTCAGGCTGCGGTTCCCCCTCCACGCGCGCGGCCGCTCGGATCAGGCTTTGGTGTCGTTCGATGGCTTGTCCGACGCTTTGTCGGCCTGACCGTCGAGTCCTGCCTTGACCAATCGCGCGAGGACAAAGCCGATCGCTGCCGCCGTGCCGATCGCCACTGCCGGGCTTTTCTTCACGAATTCGCGCGCATCGTCGATAATGTCGTCGACCTGCTTTTCCTTGAGCGCGCCGGAGAAATTGGCGACGGCGTCGGCCGCGGAGCGGGCATATTGGCCATATTGCTCGCCGACCTTCTCGTCGACTGTGCCGGCGGCCTCCTGGAGCATCTTCGCCAGCTCGTCGAGCGCGGTGCCGGCGCGGCTTTTGCCGTCCTCGGCATAGCCTTTCGCCTTTTCGCCCGCGTCGTTGGCGAACTTGATCACATTGTCCTTGAGCGCCTGGGTCGCGTTGGGCTTGTCACCAGTCGTCCCGCCGGCGGTCCCGTTCGGCGTCTCGTTCGATGCGGTATCGGCCATGATACTCTTCCTTACTGGTTCGTTGTCGACGGACGTCGACAATCCTTGTTCCATATCGACAACCAAGGCGACGCTTGCCGGTTCCGTGTGCCGAGACAAGCGATTTGCCGCCCGCGCGCGAAGCCGTTAGAGCGCCGCCGCGACGCCCCAAGTCAATTCCTGTTACCCCAATCTAGGAAGACCGTTCCATGACCGCAATCATCGACATTCACGGCCGCCAGATCATCGACAGCCGCGGCAACCCCACGGTTGAGGTCGAAGTGATGCTCGAGGACGGGTCGTTTGGTCGCGCTGCGGTGCCGTCCGGCGCCTCGACCGGCGCGCACGAAGCGGTCGAACTGCGCGACGGCGACAAGAGCCGCTGGTCGGGCAAGGGCGTCCAGAAGGCGGTCGACGCGGTGAATGGCGAGATCGCCGACACTTTGCTCGGGTTCGATGCCGAGGATCAGGCCGAGGTCGACGCCGCGATGATCGCGCTCGACGGCACGCCCAACAAGGCCCGGCTCGGCGCCAACGCGATCCTGGGCGTCAGCCTGGCGACTGCCAAGGCCGCGGCCGATGCGCGCGGCCTGCCGCTCTATCGCTATGTCGGCGGCGTCAACGCGCATGTCCTTCCGGTGCCGATGATGAACATCATCAATGGCGGCGAACATGCCGACAACCCGATCGATTTCCAGGAATTCATGATCATGCCGGTCGGCGCCTCGTCGCTGTTCGAGGCGGTGCGCACCGGGTCGGAAATCTTCCACACGCTCAAGAAGATGCTTCATGAGAAGGGCCTGTCGACCGGGGTCGGTGACGAAGGCGGCTTCGCGCCGGACATCGCCAACACCACCGATGCGCTCGACTTCATCATGCGCGCGATCGAAGGGGCAGGATACAAGCCGGGCGACGACGTCATGCTGGCGCTCGACCCGGCCTCGACCGAATTTTTCAAGGACGGCAAATATCACATCTCGGCGGAGGGCAAGGTGCTGACGCCGCACGAAATGGCCGCCTATTACGCGGATCTGGTCGCCAAATACCCGATCATCTCGATCGAGGACGGAATGGCCGAGGACGATTTCGAGGGCTGGAAGGCCCTGACCGACATGGTCGGCGACAAGGTCCAATTGGTTGGTGACGATCTGTTCGTGACCAATCCCAAGCGGCTGGCGGACGGGATCGAGCGCGGCCTCGCCAATTCGATCCTGGTCAAGGTCAACCAGATCGGCACGCTGACCGAAACCCTGGCGGCGGTGTCGATGGCGCAGCGCAATTCCTACACCGCGGTGATGTCGCACCGCTCGGGCGAGACCGAGGATTCGACGATCGCCGACCTCGCCGTCGCGACCAATTGCGGGCAGATCAAGACCGGCAGCCTGGCGCGGTCGGACCGGTTGGCCAAGTACAACCAGCTGATCCGGATCGAAGAGGAACTGGGCGATGTCGCGGTGTTTGCGGGCCGTAGCGTGATCAGGGGCCGCTGACCCACCACCGTCATGCCGGGCTTGTCCCGGCATCAACCTTCCACAACGGCTGGATTCCGTTGTGGAAGGTTGGAAGCTGGAACGAGCCGAGGTGGCGGCTAGCCTGACACTCTCTTGCCACGCGCGATTCAATTCATCGCCAATCAGATTCGATTGGGCGATTTATGGTTAAATACTAGCTTGATCCGCGAGTCGTGCTGAGCGAGAAGGCTATCCCAAGATGTCGTCCCGCCGCCGCACCACTTTCGGTTCAGTTTTTCGTCGTGCCGCCTTTCCCGCGCTCGCGCTGGGGATCATGGCGTTTTTCGGTACCTATGCTGTCGTCGGCAGCAATGGCGCGCTGGCTTATGGCGATTACCAGCGGCTGCTCGCCAAGAAGCAGCAGCAGCTGGCCGCGCTCAAGCAGAAGCAGACCGTGCTCGCCAACCGCGTCCAGTTGCTCGACCCGAACAAGGTCGATCCCGACATGGCCGACGAATTGACCCGCAAGCAGCTCAACGTGGTTAATCCCAACGAGGTCGTCGTCCCGCTCAAGTGAGCGGCCACGGCGCTGGATCATGCAAGCCGCTGGCGTCGCGCCGCGCATTCTGGCAGCACTCCCGGTGCTATTGGGTACAGGCCCTGAGGTTCGGAGAATCCAATGAAGTTCAAGCTGCTGGGCGCGGTCGCCTGCATCGCGCTGGCGTCGTGTCATTCGTCGACCACTTCTTCCAACGTCAATGCAACGAACGTCAACGAAACCGCCGCCGGCAACACGACGGCGCCGGCACCGGCTGGCCCGTCGCAGCAATGGGCGCATTTCCGCGATGGCTTTATCGACGGCTGGTTCAAGCTCGACCCCGCCTTCGCGGTCTATCAGGGCAAGCACGAGTTCGACGGCGTGATGCCCGACTGGAGCCCGGCCGGACTTAAGGCGCAGGCCGATTTCCTGCACAAGGCGATTACCGATGCCCAGGCGTTCGACAAGGCCAAATTGTCCAAGGAGGATGCGTTCGAGCGCGACTATCTGATCCAGGTCGCGCGCGGAAAGCTGTTCTGGCTGGAGGATGCCGACCAGCCGCACACCAATCCGGCTTATTATGTCGGCAACGGGCTCGATCCCAACACCTATATCGCGCGGCCTTATGCCCCGGCGAAGGTGCGGATGGAGGCGCTGATCAAGTTCTTCCGCCAGGTGCCGTCGGCGGTGTGGAACATCCGCACCAATTTGCGCACGCCGATGCCCGAGAGCTTCATCAAATATGGCGTGGCGGCGTTCAGCGGCTTCGCGGATTATTATCGCGGTGATGCGCGCAAGGCGTTCGCCAGCGTCCACGACAAGAAGATGCAGAAGGATCTGAAGGACGCGTCTGAAGCCGCCGCGGTGGTGACGGGCGACCTCGCCAAATGGCTCGGCAATCAGAAGAAGACCGCGACCAAGGACTTCGCGCTGGGACCGGAAAAGTTCCAGCGTATGCTCGCGGAAACGGAGGGCGTCGATACCCCGCTCGACCAGCTGGAGGCCGCGGGCAAGGCCGATCTCGCCAAGAATCAGGCCGCACTGAAGGATGCGTGCGCCAAATATGCGCCGAGAAAGACGATCCAGGCGTGCATGGACAAGATGTCCGCGAACAAGCCGGCAGGGAACGATCCGGTGGCCGAGGCACGGCGCCAGATCCCGATGCTGCGCCAGTTCGTGGTATCGCACGACATCGTCTCGATCCCGGGCACCGAACAGGCACTGGTCGAGGAGAGCCCGCCCTATAACCGGCAGAATTCGGCTTATATCGATCCGCCGGGACCGTTCGATAAGGGCATTCCGTCGGTCTATTACATCTCGCCGCCCGACCCGACCTGGCCCAAGGCCAAGCAACTCGGCTTCGTGCCGGGCAAGATGGACCTGCTGTTCACCTCGGTGCACGAAGTAATGCCGGGCCATTTCGTCCAGTTCCTCCATGCCAACCGCTCGCCGTCGCTCTTCGGGCAATTGTTCGTCGGCTATGCCTATGCCGAGGGCTGGGCACATTATGCCGAGGAAATGATGTGGGACGCCGGCCTGGGGAATGGCGATCCGGAGACGCATATCGGAGAGCTGTCCAACGCGCTGCTGCGCGATTGCCGTTTTCTGTCGGCGATCGGCATGCACGCGCGCGGCATGACCCAGGCCGATTCGTACAAGATGTTCCGCGAGCAATGTTATCAGGACGAAGGCAATTCGGACCAGCAGGCGGCGCGCGGGACCTATGATCCGGCGTATCTCAACTACACACTCGGCAAGCTGATGATCCGCAAGCTGCGCGACGATTGGATCGCGACCCGCGGCGGACGCAAGGCGTGGAAGGCGTTCCACGACCAGTTCCTGTCCTATGGCGGCCCGCCGATCCCGCTGGTGCGCGGCGCGATGATGGGGACAGAGGCGAAGTCGGTGTTTTGAGCCGTTATTCCCTCTCCCGCTTGCGGGAGAGGGAGGGGCCCGCCGCGAAGCGGTGGGAAGGTGAGGGTCTTCTTTCTTCTTCTAAGCGGATAGCGCCAAAAAAGAAGAAAGAAGACCCTCACCCAACCCTCTCCCGCGTGCGGGAGAGGGCTTTCGAAACTCACCGCGTCGTCTTGAGCGTCGGAACGTCGCTCTGAACTTCGGTTCGCGTCGGATTTCGGATCGAAGGACGTAGGCGCGCGATGCTGCATAGACCGGCGATCGCCGCGAGTCCGACCGACACCAGCGGTGGGACGCGGCCCGACCCGACGCCCAGCGCGAGCAGGAGCGCCACCACGGTCGCCCCGGTGGTCTGTCCGGTCAGCCGCACGGTCGAAATCAGGCCGCCTGCCGCCGCTGCGCGCTCGCGCGGGGCGCTGCCGATGATCAGGCGCGCATTGGGCGGCATGAAGGTGCCAAACCCCGATCCGCACAACGCCATCCGCCAGGCGACGTCGAAATAGCTGGGGTGATCGGGCAGAAAGGCGATCAGCAGCAACGCGGTGATGCTGATGCACATGCCGATGCCACCAAGCAGCCCGGCGGGGATGCGATCGGACAGCCAGCCGGCCATCGGGGCGACAATCATATTGGTCAGCGGCCACGGCGCGATCGCCGCACCGACCATTGCTGCGCTGAAGCCGAATTCCTGCGTCAGTCGGAACGGGGTCGACAACAGCAATGTCATCGACGCGATGAACGCGGTATAGGCACCGATCACCGATAGCGCGATGACCGGGCGATCGAGCAGATCGAGCGGCAGGATCGGATTGGCGTCGCCCCGCTCGCGACGGACGAAATAATAACCGATCAGGGCTCCGGTCGCGACGATCGCCGCCGACACCACCGGGCTATTGCCGTGCACCGCGCTTTCCGCGCCGCCAATGACGAGTCCGAACATAGCCGCACACATGACCGCACCGAGCAGGTCGAAATGCGCGTGGCGGGGTTTGGGATCGGGAAGCGCGCGGCCGAGTAGCAGGCTCAGTAACGCGAACGGGATCGCGCAGGCGAAGACCCAGGGCCAGGGCGCGATCGCCAGCACCAGACCGCCGATCGTCGGCGCGGCAGCGGCCGAGCTCGACACGATCACCGAATTGATCCCGAGCCCGCGGCCCAATTGCTTCGAGGGATAGGTCGAGCGGATCAGCGCCGACGATACGCTGAGCGCACCCGCCGCGCCGATCGCCTGCGCCGCGCGGACGACGAGCAGGAAGGGCAGGCTCTTGGCGAAGAAGCAGAGCAGGGTTGCGACCGTGAAGATCATCTGCCCGACCTGGTACATCCGCTTCAGCCCGATCCGCTCGCCGAGGCCGGCAAAGGGCAGGAGCAGCATTACCAGCATCAGCTGATAGACGGTGACGATCGCGACGACCGAGCTCGAATCGACCTTCAAGTCGCGCGCGATCGAGGGGAGCGCGACATTGGCGATGCCGCCGTCGATGATGATCAGCGCCGTCCCGCAGCACAGAGAGCCGATCGCCAGGTAGCGGCGCGGCAGGGCCAGGCCATCGCTGCGCGCGGGCACTATTTCGGGGTCGTGGAGATCGATCTCGGCGCTCATGCCGGGCTCCATCCCGGCGGCGCCAGCTCGAAACCGGCGAAATCGAACCCCGGCGTCACCACGCAGCTCACCAATGCCCAGCCTTCGCGCGGCTCGGCCGCCTGCCAGGCATTGGCCGGAACCAGCATTTGCGGATTGTCGGGACCCAGGAGGTGATCGCGAATCTCGCCGTCGTCATGAATCCGCAACGTGAGCGGGTGGCCATGGTTCCAGATCCACAATTCGGCGGCGTCGACACGATGCCAGTGCGAGCGTTCGCCGGCGTCGAGCAGGAACAGGATCGCGGTGGCGAGATCGCGGCCACCGCGCGGATCGGGGGCACGCATCGTCTCCCGGAACCACCCGCCCTCGGGATGCGGGGCGAGGTTCAGGCGGGCAACGAGCGGGTGCGGCATGGCGATGCCCATGCTCCCGGGAATCGGGTCAGGACAACCCCAAAAAGGGGTGGCAATTGCGGGTATGCGTCGCATTGCGCTGGTCCCTCTCCCGCGTGCGGGAGAGGGAGGGGCCCGCCGCGAAGCGGTGGGAAGGTGAGGGTCTTCTTTTTGACACTCCTCGCGTGGAAGAAGAAAGAAGACCCTTACCCACCCCTCTCCCGCAAGCGGGAGAGGGCTAGTTCTAACGACCTGATTTCGCCTGCAACCTTGGCGCGAGCCAGCCACTGTGCTTTGAAGCGGGCATGCCGATGCTCCTCCCCCGCCGTCTGCCCGCCATGCTCGCCGCATGGGGGCTGGTTCTCTCGCCGATCGCGCAGGCCGCGCCGTCGGGCGCCGTCGCCGCGGTCGATCCGTTCATCGGCACGGGAGGGGAGGGGCATACTTTCCCGGGTGCTGTGTCGCCGTTCGGGATGATGCAGGTGTCGCCTGACACCGACGCGACGTGCGTGATCCGCACCTGTTACGGCCATGCCGCCGGCTATCGCTATGATGACCCGACGATCCAGGGATTCAGCCAGACGCATTTCTCGGGATCGGGCCATTCCGACCTCGGCGATTTCCTGGTCATGCCGGTATCGGGCGACGCCGTGCCGCTCGAACCGGGCGATCCCGCCAAACCTGGCAGCGGCTACCGCTCGCGCTTCACGCATCAGGGCGAAGTCGCGTCGCCGGGTTATTATGCGGTCAACCTGACCGATGCCGGCGTGCGCGCCGAGCTGACCACGGGGACGCGGATCGGCGTCCATCGCTATACGTTCGAGGGGGGCAAGCCCGCGCATCTCGTGCTCGACCTGCGCTCCAGCCTCTACAATTATCCGGGTAAGGTCTCCTGGTCGTCGGTCCGTCTGCGCGCCGACGGCACACTGACCGGCGGGCGAGAGACGCGCGGTTGGGCGCCGGGTCGCAAATTGTTCTTCGCGATGCGCTTTTCGCGACCGCTTACCGGGCACGAATTCGTCAATCGCGAGACCGACATTCCGTACAAGGGCTTCAAGGGCCCCGGCCGCACCGGCAGCGACATCGCCGAAATCAAGGGAAGGGCGCTGGTTGCGCGGCTCGATTTCGGCCGGCTCGCCGCGCCGCTCGAAGTCAGGGTGGCGATCTCCAGCGTCGATGAGGATGGCGCGATCCGCAACCTCGACAGCGAGCCCGGCGGGTTCGACGCGATCCGCGCCAAGACGGACAATGCCTGGGCCAAGGCGCTGGGCGCGGTCGACATCCAGGCCGAACCGGGCATCCGCAAGTCGGTCTATACCGCGCTCTATCACGCGATGATGGCGCCGAGCATCGCGGGCGACGCCGACGGCCGGTACCGCGGGCCCGACGATCAGGTCCACAAGGCCGAAGGCTTCACCTTCCGCTCGACCTTTTCGCTATGGGACACGTTCCGCGCCGAGCACCCGCTACTGACGATCGTCCAGCCGCAACAGACCTCGACCGACGTCGTCCGCTCGCTGCTCGCGAGCAAGGACGAGAGCCCATACGGCATTCTCCCGATCTGGCAGTTCCAGGGGCAGGAGACGTGGTGCATGATCGGCTATCACGCCGTGCCGGTGATCGCCGACGCGTATCTGAAGGGCATCAAGGGATTCGACGCCAACAAGGCGCTCGATGCGATGGTCGCGAGCGCGACTTACGCGCCTTATGGTGGCTTGGGCGACTATATGAAGCTCGGCTACGTCCCGATCGATCGTGAGCCGGAAGCGGCGTCGAAGACGGTCGAATATGCGTTCGACGACTGGACGGTCGCGCGGATGGCGCGCAAGCTCGGCCGCAATGACGTCGCCGAGACGTTCGAGAAGCGCGCCGCCTTCTGGCGCAACAGCTTCGATACCCAGACCGGCTGGCTCCGCGCGCGCAAGAGCGACGGCAGCTATCGTACCCCGTTCGACCCGACCGCGATCAACTATGGATCCGACTATACGGAAGGGAATGCCTGGCAATATTCCTGGTTCATGCCGCACGATCAGGGCGGATTGATCAAGCTGCTCGGCGGAGATGCGGCGACCGTCAAGAAGCTCGACGCGATGTTCGATTTTGACAATTCGAAGGTCGATTACAGCCATGCCGAGGACATTGCCGGCCTGATCGGCCAATATATCCATGGCAATGAGCCGAGCCACCACGTCGCCTATCTCTATGCCTATGCCGGCGCGCCATGGCGGACGCAGGAGCGGCTCAAGCAGATCGTCGATAGCCAATACAAGCCGACGCCGGACGGCCTGGCGGGCAATGACGATCTCGGCCAGATGTCGGCCTGGCTGGTGTTCACATCGCTCGGCTTTTACCCCGTGGCGCCGGGCAGCGGGCAATATGTCATCGGCCGCCCGTTCGTCGATCGCGCGACGCTCAACCTACCCAACGGCAAGCGTTTCGCCGTCCTCGCCGAGGGCCTGTCGCCGACCAACCGCTATGTCGGCGCGGTGAGCTTGAACGGCAAACCGCTCGACCGCGTATGGATCGGCCATGACGAGATCATGCGCGGCGGCACGCTGCGGTTCACGATGTCGGCGACGCCCAACAAGATATGGGGCGCGAGCATCGCCTCGCGGCCTTATTCGATGAGCGGCTATTGAGTGGGGCAGGGGGCGGACCCATCTGACGGGCTCTCCCTAGGAGGATACCATGTCCGATACCGTCACTGCCCGCCGCACCCTGATCCCGGGTCCCGATCATCCGATCACGGTCACGCCCAACCCGAAGCGCGTCGTCGTCAGCGCGGGCGGCAAGGTGATCGCCGACACGCGCAACGCCATGACGCTCAAGGAAGCGAGCTATCCCGTGGTGCAATATATTCCGCGTGCGGACGCCGACTTGGCGGCGCTCGAGCGGACCGATCATCATAGCTGGTGCCCGTATAAGGGCGAGGCGTCCTATTTCTCGATTCCCGGTATCGATCGCGGCCAGAACGCGATCTGGACCTATGAGCAACCGCACGAAGCGGTCGCCGACATCCGCGACCACCTTGCTTTCTATCCGGACCGCGTGACGATCGAACAGCGCGACGACTGACGCGACTGACCGATCGGCGAGCACATTTCGGCCCGACGTTCTTGCTGCAATGCAGCATATTCGCTATGCTCGACTCATGTACCTCGCTGAGAAAACCGATCCCGCGCCGAATGGCGGTGCCCCCGTCATCCTGGAAGGGATTGTCCGCAAGAAGTGCGTCGTGGCGACCTATAACCGCATGGCGGTGATCCTGGCGCCGCACGCGTTGTTCACCAAGAACGACGCGCTCTACGTCGCCGCGGTGACGATCGAGCGCGACGGCCAACGCCCGCGCGAGGAAAAGATCGGGCTATTCAAGCTCGACGGACTGGTCGGACTGCGGCTCGAAGATCGCGACTTCGTGACCAGCTCGGTCTATGAGCCCGAGGACGAGCGCTTCGTCGGCTCGACGCTGATGGCGGTAGAGGGCTGAGCCGGGCAATTCTCCCGCGGCAACTCCGATACGCGTCGCGCGTAGTGCCGGGAGGAGGATGCCGACGACCCTGACCGGCCGACGGCGGTACTGGACGGCAAGAATTTGTGGTGACGAAAAAGGGGCGACCAGTCGGCCGCCCCTTTCCTATTCATCGTTCAACGACGGCCGCAGACGCGCACCCAGCGGTGATGACGGCGCACATTATGGCAATTGCGGGCGTTCCAGCCCCAGCGATGGCCGCGGCCATTGTTCCAGCGGTCCTGGCGGCTATCGCGACGGCCATTGTCCCAACGGTCGCCACGACGGTCGTCGCGGCGGTCCATCCGGCGATCGCCGCGGTCGTCGCGCCGATCACTACGCATGTCGCCACGCGACTGCGGTGCTTCGATCCCCGGCGCGTTGCCCGCGACAGGCGCTGCAACCGCTGGCGTAACGCCCAGCATGGTGGCCATCAGGCCCGCCGCTATCAGGAACGTTTTCATGTAACCTCTCCTGGCCCGATATGAGCCGTTCCGAACGATACGATTCGCAACCGTTATGGTTCCTGAACGACCCGTCTCTGACTGGTTCACATTCGCTTCAGAGCTGGAGCCCCAGCCGCGGCGCGATCGCGGTCATGCCCAGATACAAGATGATGGTCAGCACGCAGCCCAGCGCCAGCGCGAGATGGAATTGCACGCCCGCGCGCAGCATCGCCGGAATCGCCAGGAACATCGGCAGCGACGGCAGCACGTACCAGAAGGTCGCCTGGGCATGCGCCGCCATATTGCCGGCATCGGGCTTCTCGCTCCACAGCCACAGCATGCCGAGCACCGAGACGAGCGGGAGCGAGGCGATCAGCGCGCCGAATCCTGGATAGCGCTTCGCCAGCGTAGAGGCTGCGGCGATCAGGATACCGGATATCGCGGCTTTGAGGGCAAGCTGGAGCATGGCCCAGTCTACGCCGCGATGGCGCCGATCCCAAGGCCTGCCGCGGCACAAATCGCGAGGGTAGCGAGCATGCCCAGCCGCGTGCGGAACAACAGGATTGCGGCAAGCACGGCGAGCGCCGATGCCGCGACGTTCACGCTCGCCCAGTCGGGCATCGCCAGCCTGATCGGCCCGACGACCAGCGGCGCGGTGCGGCGGAACAGCACGTGGAGCGCGAACCACAGGCTCAGATTGGCGATCACGCCGACCACCGCGGCGGTGATCGCGGCCAGCCCACCCTTCAGCCGCGTCGCGTTGCGCGCGCGGTCGATCCACGGCGCCAGCGCGAAGATCCACAGGAAGCAGGGCGCGAACGTCACCCAGATCGTCAAGCCCGCGCCCAGCACGCCCGCGACGAACGGCGTGAACGGTGCCGGCGCGCGAAACGCGGCGAGATAGCCGACGAATTGCGTCACCAGGATCAGCGGCCCCGGCGTGGTCTCGGCCAGGCCCAGCCCGTCGGCCATCTCGCCCGGCTGCAGCCAGCCCTGCGTCTGCACCGCCTGCTGCGCCATATAGGCGAGCACGGCATAGGCCCCGCCGAACGTCACCACCGCCAGCCGCGAGAAGAACAGCCCGATCTTCCACAACACATGGTCGGGGCCGAGCAGCACCAGCACCACGACCATCGGCGCCGCCCAGACCGCGAGCCACAGGATCACCGTCCGCACCGTCCGCCAGATCGGCAAGGGCGTCCGTTCCGCGCTACGTTCGGCTGCAGGTGCCAAAGCGAGCAACGCCGGCCGCCATGCCGCGACGGCGATGCCGATCGCGCCGGCGCCGAGCACGACAAGCGGGAAGGGGGCGTTGATCGCAAACAAGGCGAGGAATGCCGCCAGCGCAAGACCGCGCTTGAACCCGGTATCGAGCGCGCGGCGTCCGATCCGGATCAACGCCTGGACGACGATCGCCAGCACCGCCGCCTTGATCCCCAGGAACACGGCCGCGAACCACGCCAGCCCCGCCGCCGCGACATAGAGCATCGACAGCACCAGCATGACGAACGCGCCCGGCAGCACGAACAGCAAGCCCGCCGCCAGCCCGCCGCGCGCGCTATGCAGCCGCCAGCCGATCCACGTCGCGAGTTGCTGCGCCTCCGGCCCGGGCAGCAGCATGCAGACGTTGAGTGCGTGGAGATACGAGTCCTCGTCGACCCAGCGTTTTCGTTCGACGATCTCGCGATGCATCAGCGCGATCTGCCCGGCCGGGCCGCCAAAGCTGAGGCATCCGATCCGCGCGAAGGTGCGCACCAGCTCGGCGAAGGTCGGGCTCGGTTCGGTCACGGCGATGTCTTCCCCTCGGCGCGGATCATGTCGCCGGGATCATGCCGGCCCGGATCGGCTGCGTCTCCGTAATTTTGCTTGGCCAAAGGATGCGCGAGCTAAGGCGGCCCGGCACCGAATGTGTCTTCCCCCCGCCGGCGCAGGTCTATCGCATAGCGAACCTCGTGTCGTGAGCCGGGTAGGAGTGCATTATTCTGCGTCACCCCGGCACAAGGCCCACAGCTGTCCGGGATTTTCACAGCGCGAGAGCGAGCTGTGGGATTGGGTGCAGTTTTGCTGGTTGGATGGGCGGGGGGTTGGCGCGGTTGGAGAGGTCGAGGGGACTGAAGAGGGCGACCTTGATGCGGGTGATCAGTGCCTTTGGCTGGTTGCGATGGGCAGTGGCGCAGGTTTGGCGCAGCATGCGCAGGAGCAGGAAG